>ERZ791645.131-NODE-131-length-68757-cov-7.892914_pt1 | contig 68757 bp, 58 predicted proteins | sample MGYA00509939_ERZ791645 | MGnify/ENA primary metagenome ERZ791645 (study PRJEB30046, sample SAMN00715249) | human gut metagenome | study: EMG produced TPA metagenomics assembly of the A metagenome-wide association study of gut microbiota in type 2... | reverse complement strand
GTTCAGACCTCTCCTCAAAAAGGAAGGCTTCCTCACTCGTGACCCAAGAATGAAGGAAAGAAAGAAGTACGGTCTCAAAGCCGCAAGACGTGCTCCACAGTTTTCAAAGAGATAATCAGATACCTCAAAACTTGCGTATTTACGCACTTTGCGAGTGGTCAAATACTCTTTGGTCAACATTTGGTCAATTCAAAACCTCTCTGTTCGCGCAGGGAGGTTTTTTTATTTACCTTTATGCAAGGCACAGTTCGATCTGCTCGGCAGTTCGGGCTTTTGTTTTACGCAGAACATCAGCGTAGATGTCAGCAGTTACGTTCACATCACAGTGACCAAGATGCTCAGACACGACTTTCAGGTCGATACCGCTGTTTAAGAGCATTGTAGCGTTGCAATGACGGAGCTGATGAAGAGTCATATCTTCAAATTCCGTTCCTTTGGTGAAGCGTTTAAGGGACTGATACACCGAATTACGGTCACGATAGTTTCCTCTTGCCGAAACGAACACCATTTCAGGGTGAGCGAAGTCATCACCGAGGGCATATTTCAGCTTTTCGATATACTCTTTCTGTGCAAGAAGAACCTTTTTCAGCTCCTGCCCCATACCGATGATGCGGATACTGCTCTCGGTCTTAGGATCAGTCAGTTCATGCTTTCCGCCTATGTCGGTCAACGTGTGGTTTATCGAGATAGTGTTGTTCTCGAAGTCGATATCCTCCCAAGCAAGTCCAAGGCACTCTCCCGAACGCATACCCGTGTAAAGCAGAACCTTGATGATACGCTTGAAGTCCTCGTCCCACGGCTTACTTTCGAGGTATTCCATGAACCTTTTGAGCTTGTCTTCCTCTAAAGCCTTGTTTTTACGACTTTTCTTACGTTTCGGCAGTATCACGTTACGGCAGGGAGTGTCACGAATGAAGCCCTGCTCTGCTCCTCTGCGGAAGATGCTCTGCACTATGACGTACAGTTTCTTAACTGTTGCAGGATTCAGGTCATAGGACTGCATTATCTGCGTCAGCCTGGGAGCATTGATGTCCTTTACCTTGATGTTGCCAAGAACAGGCTCGATGTGGTTCTTGTACTGCCCCTTGTAGGTGTAGATCGTGCTTTCTTTCAGCTCCTGCGGAGCGTAGTTTGTGAAATACCAATCTGCAAGCTCGGAAAAACGCATATTTTCGTTCAGCTGAGAGTAACCTTTGCAGTGTCTCTCGAACTCGAAAGCGTACTCCTGGGCGAGCTTTTCGGCTTTCTTTGGTGTCACTCCGTCGGGCGGAGTGTAGGTTGTTGATTTTACAAGCTGTTTGCCGTTCATATCGCAGCCGACAAACACCCTGATGCGGAATGTGTTTCCGCGTTTTGTTATATTCGCCAATGTAAATCCTCCTAAATTTACACTATGGCATATCTCTGTATTTAGCATTGTAGCGCACTATTCTATCTTTGTCAAGTGCTTTCAGAGATATGCCGTAGCTTTTTTTCTTTTATTCTAACTCTGCATTTCTTGTTTTGTTAAACTTATACCGGGCAAAATCCTCTGCCAGTCCGCAGGCAGATATGAACGCCCTTGCTTTTTGTAAGTCACGGGAGAGCTGGTCTTCACGCTTGATACGCTGTGCTTCGGCTTTCTGCTTTTCACGGGAGAAGTAATGAGCGTTCTCCTCTTTCTTCTTGTACTCCGAAAGCTCCGAGGACACCGCTTCAAACTTCTGCATCACAGCCCCAAGCTCCTGCACGGCAGTGTCACGTTCTTTTTTGAGCTTTTTGATGTTCTTCTCCATAGCAACATACTTCTTAGCGGTGTCGCTGAGCTTGTCATAGTCCTCTTTGGAAAGTGTGACCTTTTTGCCAAATACGGACTCCTTGGCTTCGATGCTTTCGATCTCACCTATGTTCACCTTTTTCTTTGCCAGTTTCTCAAACTCGGCAACTGTCTCATCACGCTCGGCGGTGAACCTTTCGATCTCAGCATTGAGAGCATTTATCTTGTCCTGATGTTCGCCGTACTCCTCGACCTTATAACTGTAACCCCTGGACTTCTTCGGTTCGGAAATTTCAATGCCGTGAGCATTGCAGATATTCTTCAAAATATCCCACTCATTGCGTCTCCAACGGTCATTCGCTTTTGCATCATTTCCGAAGCCCATTTCCTCCATTGCTTTGTTCTTCGCATTGCGGACTTCAAGTCCACGAGTGAAGTGACCTACGGGGATATAATTGATGTGCAGGTGCGGAGTTGATTCATCAAGATGCAGCACCGCATTGAACACATAGAAGTTAGGATTTCTCGCCTGAAATCCCTCCATATATTCACGCAGACATTCAGTCGTTATCTCGGCATCAGGAGTGCCGACGCCAGTGTCTTTTCTTGTTCCGATATAAACGAGATGTTCGTAGAAGCTTTTTTGCTTGTTCGTTCCTGTAATAACACTCTTGCTCGGCAGGCGATTGAACAGGTGTTCAAAGTAGTTACCGATCTTACGATCCTTTCTTTTCTGATTAGCGTTGTATCTCTCAACCGCTTCATCGAAAAGCTGATGATAAGCATCACTCAGAGCCTGCTGAACGAACACAACATTGTTCGGTGTTCTGGAGCTGTCGATATTCTTGGCAGAGAACTCTCTGTTGTTATGTGAAAGGCTGCCTTTACCCTCGCACATCGAGATAGATTTTGTACTCATGTTATAGTCTCTCTTTCATAAAATTTTTTTATCATGTAAGCCCTGACGGGCTTGAAGAATTACGCACAAGACAGAGCTTGTGCTACTAAGAACATTTACGCCCTGTCGGGCTTTGAAGAATTTCGCATAAGACGGAGCTTATGCTCCATATAGCCCTGATGGGCAAATTGGATTGTAACGATACGGAGATCGGCAACCCAAACGGTGCGAAGCACCGGATTTTACTTGTGGTGCGCCGCCAGTAACCCCAAAGCACTTTTGACAGCCGCCTACACGACTATCAAAAATGCCGGGGCTCTGCGAGGCTCTTATCGGCTGGCGGAGCAGCCGAAATTGTGGGTACGGTTATTCTGAATCGTACCCGTGAGAACTGCGGAAATCCGCATTACAATTTTGAAAAATCAGCTCTCATTTTTTCTGAAAATCTGCTATCTCAGCAACGATATTTTTCATGGAAAGCCGACCAGCTTTGTTGCAGTTTATGAACTCAAAACAAAGGTACTCTGCGTAGTCCAGATGATGCAAGGAATATACAAAACGCTCGTCACATTCTTCATTGGGAGAAACAGGAGCAAATTCTCTCCATACACGCATCCGCCACAGATAATCATTGAGTGTTCGCCACGCTGACTTCTCCCATTCTTCATAGGCTCGTTTTTCTCGGACTCGCTTCTGATATTCGGACACTTTTTCCGCAGTCGGAGCTTTGCCGATTTCGATATGTAGAGCGTAATCATCGTTGAGCTTTTTCACAGCATCAATAGGCTTGTCCAATCCGAACATTTTCTGCGTGAAACCGATAACGTCAACGTGCGTTCCGCAGCCGAAGCAATGAAGAGCATCGGGATAAATTTTTGCAGAGGGAGTACGCTCGTTATGAAACGGGCAAAGTGCCATACCACCACGGGATATTTCAAGACCATATCCCTCCGCTACCGTTCTCATATCAATAGCAGATTTTACTTGCTCGAATACCGTCAATTCTGGAAATAGTTAAGCAGGTCAGCCTTGTTGACAAGTATCTTTCCACGAACACCTTCGCCTGTGCGGATATACTTGATCTTGTTCTGAGCTACAAGCATACGGACAGTGTGTTCGGAAAGCCCGTCAATAAGCTCGGTGCATTCCTTGACAGTCAGCATCTTCACCTTTTCGGGTGCAGGAGCTTTGGTTGTTTCGGGGACTGCGACCTCATTCGGCTCTCTGTCGTAAGCGACAGCGGTCATGAGTTCAAGTATCTGGTCGAGAAGCTGTTCTTTTCTTTCGTTTGTCATAATTAAAATCCTCATCTTTCTATCTAAGAGTTTTGTGTTTTATGAACTTTGAACATTTTGAGCATTTTGCAGTTTCAAAGTGTGCAAAATGCGGAAAGTTCAGATTTCATCATCTGTAAATGTTCGGGTTGATGATAACGTCTGTTATCGTTTTGTTGTTTGCACCCTTGCTTGTGTTGCGGACAATATACCTGTATTCCTCCAGCATATCCATTGTCTCAGCAAAGTCGGCGGCGTTCTTAAATAGTGTGCATCTGCACAGCTTGTACAGGTCATTCTGCCTGATATTTGTGATGTGCTTGGAGCGTATCTTGTTTATCACACGTTCTGCCTTTATCGTTCCGTGGTCAACGTCACCGAGACTGTACGCATATATCGCCTGTTCACGGAAATACTCACCGATCTCGATAGCGTTACAGAACGTATCAAGCGTGACAAGGTTCTCCACTGGCTCAACACCATTCAAAGCACACTTGATACAGTGAATGATACCGCACAGGCGGAGCAGTTCGCCGTGATACTTACCGCCCCAGTCTTTGCAGAATGCCATATCCGTGAGGAGCATCGGCTCAATACGCCTGTTGTAGTAATCTACGAACTCACCGTATGTCTTTTCATCGAAATGGAGATACAGCTCCTTTTCGTCGTGATAAGCAAACTTCTTACTGAGGAGTTTGTATATCAGCTTCTTGTAATTCTCTGCAACAGTTTCGGGAACAGCCTGTGTATCGTACTTACGATGACCGATATTGCTTACGGGGAAACAATACAGAAAACGTGCTATCAGTCCGCTGCCACGAAACACAGGATTATTTATCATGCTATCGAACATATAGGGCTGACACGCAAGACAGATGCTCATGTACGGCTTTTTCAGCACTATACTCGCCCTGGTCGCTCTGTCGCTGATATACGTTTCACCGTTCCACGATTTCAGCAAGAGATCAAGGTTCGGTATATTGTTGCTATAACGTCCGCTGAAATTACCGAGCATTCCTGATTCATCGGATATCATCAGGAGTGTGCCGTTTTCTTCAAGCAGATTTACAAGAGATTCGGGCGTAACATCGTCAACAGCTATCCTGCGGAAGTTGCTCGGAGACATATTGCTAAGGTCTGTTTGCAGCTTGGCAATCTCCTCGGCGGTAACGTCTTTTTTCTTTTCAAGTGCTTCGAGCTTGCTCACAAGAAGCTTTCGTTCTGCCTGCGCCGTGTAGATGTCCTGCTTGTTATGTTCGTTCCAGTCGTGAGCGAACTGTATATACGGTCGCTTGATAAGAGAGATAACAGGAGACTTCTTGAAGCTCGGCTCTGCTATCGTCAGGGTGTCGAGTACCAGCGGCTCAGTATGGTCACGCTTGGCTGACATTCTGTACACTCCCGAAAAGCAGTAGCTCACTGTGCGAGAGTATTGAAGTGCCTGCCATAGCAACGTCCGTTGATGTGGTAGTCGCTATTGCGTCTGCCATATCACCTATAATAGATGGAAGTGCGTTCACAGGGAACGGCAGGAGGTTTGTCCCGTCGGGACGGAGTGGTGTGGGCTGAACCCACGTTGTTTCGTTGTTCAACTATCATCTTCCTTTCATGTTAACTAAGAAGCGCTTCTATATAGGTGCAGAAAAAGCAGCTTTTTCAACCTGAATAGATTGAATATCGAAAAAAGTTTACATTTTTCTGCTGTCAGCCGATCTTTGCCTGCTGACATGACCATTGTAACATTTCTTTCGGAGGTCTTGTGCGTGTATTGCGTATTTACGCAAAAGAATACGCATAATATTTTTAAATACTCTGTATGTTACGCTATAATACGCATTCAAATTGACATATTGCGTGTGATGTGTTATAATATCTGGAGATACCGAAAGCGAGGAGAGCGTATGGGAATTACGACAATTTACCGTATAAACGAAACAGACCGCACGATAAATATCGCACAGTCTGTTATTGATACCGATGAAAGCATACACGGTGCAGTCCTGAATACGAGAACATACACTTTTGATGAGCTGATGAATCAGCATAAAGTGTTCTGCGAACATACCGAGCCTTATGACGCTTTCAAGGACAGGCTCAACAGCGCCTTGCGTATTGACAAGAGCATTGAAGTCAGCACCGATGATATGATAGCAAGGTTTATAGCTGAATATGGGGAGAATATCTTTTTCAGAGGATATGTCAGCTCTGTTATTGAGTTCTATGACAAGGAGAGGCACGTCCTACTGAAACCGAATGACGTTGTTATCGCCAAGCTCAACAGAAGAAAGATACAGGACGAGGTTTCCCGAAAGCTAATGGAGTTCATGGATACGCAGTTCGCCCTGATGTGCAGTGATGCGTATTTCAGCCATAAGTCTACTATGGAGCATTTTATGATACAGTCCGGAAGAACGGTAGTTGCTGCCGATGATTACACATTCAATGTATTCCGTGAGAGCGACAACTGCCTGCTGACCGTCCTTGCGGAGATCGGGCAGCTCGTTCATCATAACAAGTGGACTGTCTGCGAGTGCGGTTTCTGCCATAAGTTGTTCCTCGGAACGGAAGGCGAGGTCTGCTGTCACTCGGCTGAATGTATCGAAACTCAGAAACAACAGAAAGAAGCCATATACAAGGAAAACACCAAGGCATATTCAGCCGTGAAGCGTGATTATGATGCTTATGTCCGCAGATATAAGAAGGTTCTCGTTGAAGCAGGTGTTGAGAAGTATCACCCTGCCGAGTTTGACGAGTTTATACAGGCGAAGCAGGAACGTATGGAAGATATGGACAAGCTCAAAAAACGCCTGATATGCAACGGTCTGCCGACCAAGGAGCTTGAAAAACTCAGTGCTAAGTATAAGGCTGAGATGAAGGCTTTGGCGGAGGAGCTTGTTGAGAGATTCGGGAAGAAGGTGTGAACTTTGAATCCGGTGGAGTCAAAGTTACTTAATAACAATATAAGGAGATGATCTTATGTTTTTTATCAGTTATGATACATGGAAAGAAATATGTGATATGTACTTTTCTCTATCATCTGGTTCAAAAAAATCATATTTACAATGGTTTCCACTTTCTAAACTTTCTAAAAACGATGAGAAAACAATAAGTAGCTTAGATTTTTATGAAAAATACATAGAAAAAGGCAGTTTTATACTTTTTGATAGGTCATCAAATGTCACAGAAAACTATATACTAAAACCAGATGGAAGTTTTAGAGATGCTACATTGATTGATCCGGTTTTATACTTGGTATTGCAGTGTATAGGTAGAGAAATAAATAAAAAGTATAACTCTTTAAGACAGAGCAACATCTTAGTTCATTATGCTGGCAACTATGATAACAGCGATTGCAAGTATAAAGCAGAGTATGACACCTTTTTCAAAGAAATCAATGCCTCAGCGACTGAAAACAGTTATTTTATAAAGACTGATATTCGTAATTTCTTTTCAAATATCAATGTCGACAAATTAATGAGGCAAATTGATAAGGTGTGTAACCAACCATCGCTTACAATCTCACAGACTCAATTATTAATCTACAAATCATTATTGTTATATTGTGGCAATGGACGTTTTCCATTAGTGGAAAACAGTATAGCTTCATCATACTTAGCAACAATTGTTTACTTAGATTTAATTGATGAAAAATTATGCAACTATTTATCAAATAATGTAAAGTGCTTTTCTTCATTTCAAATGATAAGGTATGTAGATGATCTGTATATACTTTTTAACTCAGATTGTGATTTTTTCGAGATACATGAAGCATATAATGAAATAAGGAATTATTACTCTTCGTTACTCAAAGATTTTGACCTATCGCTCAATACTAAAAAATGCAGTTTGAACAAAATAAGTATGATTAATGAAGAGTTAAAAAAATCATTATATGACGAATTCTATAATGGCGAGAAGAGAAACATTGAAGACTTGTTTGAAGGTAGATTGCTCAAATTTTTAAATGATATATCGTTCAATCTCATCTTCGATAGCATTGATGTTGATAAATACAACGCCTTAGTAAATGAACATTTTTCATCAGACGATATAGAATTCACACCTTCTGAAGTATGTAATTACTTTGTTTACGAAAACTCAAATATCATTCGAACTAAAGAAATAATTGATGTTATAAAAGATATCATAGATCAAAGCATATCGTTTATAAGCCTTGATCCGAAAAGACTAACGGTGTTAATATTGAAAACCAGAGATGAAGAAGCAATAAAATCACTGCTTAATCAATTATTTTCAAGAAACAGAAATGATGTATGGAATACGTATGACACATCCATAGCTATAACATATTTGATTCAACGCCAATTTCAGCATCCAGACCTTCTGCTTATCCTAAAGAATAAGTCACCTTTGTTATATTCTTATTATGAAAACAATTGTCAACAATCATTTATAGATATATTTGAAGATGATGAAATGACGGAATTCTGCAATGTTCTTGATATAGATCAAAAAGCTCAATTTTTGTACTTTATGTACTTATGTGAGAAGAAGAAAAATAATACAATGGCAGCATATGCATACTATAAAAACTTTTTCGATAGGATGACAGCTGATTTGGATTTCAAATATGTAAGCAAACTTAAAAAGCCTAATTATAAAGGATTTTATAAAGAAGGAGCAATAAAAACATTTTACAAAAATATCACTGACAGTGATTTGATAATAAAAACTGCACATGATCTTAGAAACGCCAATCCCCTTTCGCATTCGTCATCTGAATTACTTGATCATACAAATACGACAAAGGAATTATTGGATACAATTTGCAAATTAAGAGAAATTATAAATGAATACATTGAAAAAGCAAATGATAATCAGATTTAGTTCTTGTGTTATGATAGGCATCAAATTAAAATAGTAAATGCAAAACACGATTTTACAAAATCAGTTGGGACGAAATTAATAGAGTGAAATCAAACTTATATGGAGGATAAAAATGAATAACAATGCAAAATGGCTTAATAATCTTGTTGATGCTAAAATACTGAGTGATAACTTGATATTTATTTCGTTATTTATTGCAGTTTATGAGAACTTTTCGGATTATGTAGTATCTAATATTGAATCTTTCTTATGCGAAGAATCGATTGAAAATGGTGAATATGTAATAAAGAAAACGCAGGTTTATCGTGATGAGATCAAAAACAGAGTTGTTGATGACAAAAACAATAAAGATATCACTAAAGCTTCGTTTCTATGGCTTAAGGATAATACTGCAATTACCGGCAGCGACTATGAACTGTTTTTGAAATTGAAGGGTATAAGAAACAAATATGCACATGAATTGACAAGTATTATACTTTCGGGTATAGATGAAAAAGAAGATATCAAATTTTTTTTTGATATGATTGCCTTATATAAAAAGATAACAAAATGGTGGTTCATCAATATTGAAGCACCCATATTGGGATGTGAAGTAGATGAAGATGCTGAGATTTATAATTCTGCTAATGGGGCTTTTGATTTAATTATCAATGTGCTGTATAACGGGAAATCAGAAGAGTACAAAAAGATGCTCGAAGAATTAGAACAAAAAGGAGCACCTCTACACGGGAAAGGACGGCGGTAAGACACATAACTACGGTCTGAACTTCTCGGATATGGACTTTCTCAGGGAGTTTACGGGGCTGAGTTATCAGGTGATGTTTACAGGAATTGAATAAAATGAAGCTCTATGGATGTAGTTTATCCATAGAGCTTTTTGTATATTGAGAATAAGAATAGCATTCGTAATTTGTGCAAGCATACAAACTTATCAATTTAATACTACAATTACTTGCTTTTGCTACATTGTTGTGTTATACTACATTTTGAGAGGAGGTATTATATGAATACTTATACCGTAAAAGAAATTGCTGATATGCTCAAAACTAATCCCGAAACTGTCAGACGTTGGATAAGGTTGGGGAAACTTGATGCAGATCAGTCATCTCGAAAAGGTGGCAATGTTGTTTCTGAGCAGAGTTTAAATAAATTCCTGAAAACCACTCCCAAATATGCGGGAATAGCCGCCAGCACAATAGGTTTGCTTGGTATCCCCGGATTAATTGCAGGCGTACCTATTTTAACTGCTACTCTTTTAGGAACAATGGTTGCTCAAAAAAGCATCACCGAGGAACGTTTGACAAATGCTCAAATTTCTGTTTCAGAAATGATTAAATTCATAGATACTTCAATTAAAAGTTCGGAAAAGACTATTTTAGCCAAAAAGGAGGAGATAAGCAAACTTGATCTTGAAATCAAAGCCGAGGAAAATCATGTGAAAGATCTTAAAGCACTTAAAGAAAAGCTGAAACCACAACATAGTCAGGTAAGTTCTGACAGAGAGGAGAAATAATGTATGCCAATAATTCAAGAAGCGTTTGATATCCCTAATGATATCATGACAAAGCTTTTAACCGGTGAATATCGCCGAATCGGTGGAATCATAAGATATGCTACCGGACCGAAGAAAGGACAGATCGTTAAACATTTAGAACCTATCGATTTGAAACCTGCACAGCAAGCTCAAAGCATCGGAGCTAAGGTTATACAGTTTGCCAAGCGGAATAAAAAAGTTCTTATCGTAAGTGGCGTAGCTGTTGCGATAGTTACTGTTGGATCGTTCGTTTATTGTAAGGTAAAGAACCGTGAACCAGAAGTAGTAACAACATTCCGATCTGAGTTGAAAACATATATAGAAGAAGTAAGGACAGGAACTCTTAAACTAAGCAGTATTGAAAAGCTGTTGAGTGCTTTAGAGGCGGTTAAGAGCCATAAAGATAGCAGTAATATAATTATTGAACTGTCCACAGAAGAACTTGATGTACTTGTAAATCGTATTTATGAATACACAAAGAGTCTTGCTGAAATGAATGAATATCATATCAATACAGAAGATCTTGAAAAGTATGATGATTCAATGGGCAATCTGTATTGCTATCTAACTGTCCAGAAGCAGATATTTGAAGCAGCAGCATAACGTATGTTCTCACCAATAAACTTTTTATTAAGTGGTACTTTACCGACACAAATAGAAGAAAAGAGATTACATTATGAACGATCCTATCAAAAAGGCTTATGATATTGATTCTACCAGAAAAGAAATTAATGAGCGTCAGCAGATAATTAACGAGTACATCAACACAAGGCATCTGGATAGATATAAGGCTATTTCCAAAATTATGGGATTGAGAGGAAAAGATGCAAAAGTTGCTGCTGTTACCGATATAAAACTGGCTCAGTTTTCCGTGCCTTTTTCACAAGCACCTGATGAAAATATTGTTGCAGAACTGAAAATGCAAATGGATATTCTGTCGGCGGAGTTGGCGAAAGAATTATCCGAGCAGTTAATTATGTTTGCTATGGAGCTGAGGAGCGTTTGCTTCTTGGCTCTTTTCTTTTTGAGGGGGACTTTGATTTCGGTGGAGTCGAAATTATAAAAACAGCTCAGGAGTGAATTGCTCCTGAGCTGTTTTCTTACCATGTTAGAAGGAGTTGATCTTCCACCTTTTTATCAATCATTTCTTCGCCTGTATGCTGTAATCTATCTATCATAGATATTCCACAGTTTACAAAGAGTTTCCTTTCAAATAATCCCTCAGGCGGAGTAACAGATATATCCTCTTTTCTGCTTTTTCTGGTGCCATTAATAGAGAGAATAACCTTCACTCCACGTTTTTTGCATTCATCGATTTTTTGAAACAGTTCATCAACACTAAACTGATGCGAGCCATAAATAATGGATTGTGAGTGTGTATAAGGCGGATCGCAGTATACTACATCATTCTCTACAGCCTTATCCATTGCATCTCTATAATCCTCACAAGAAAAAGAGGTTTTTTGCAAGAGGTTATGCCATTGATCCACCCTCTTAGAAAATGTGGCGGGAGCTATAGGCTTATGAGGTCCTCGTGGAGTTGACATATATCCATCTGCTTTCCTGAAACGTATGACACCTGAATAACAAGTTCTTGAAAGCAAGCAAAAATCCAAAGCGTTAAAATCTGTATTAAATCTATCTCTTATCTCCAAATATTTTTTTTCAGGATCAAGATAGTATTCTTCAATTTCTTTTGAGTAATACTGCTTTATTCTCTCTGGATCATCCTTTACCATAGAAAAGATATCAATAAGAAAAGGAAGTATATCACTGCCGTAACAGGCGTTACATTCTTTTTTGCTATTGAGTAGTTCAGCCATTACAGCGCCACTTCCGAGAAATGGCTCATAGTAATTGTTGAAACTATCGGGAATGTAGGAAACTATTGTTTGTGCAAAACGCTGTTTATTTCCTATCCATTTTAACAAAGCGGGTATCATATTATCTCTCCTGTAACTTAAAGTCTGTAGACTTATTTCATACATATATATTATAATATAAAATAGTGGAGGTGTCAAGATGAAATCCGAAATATTATTAAAATACGGTCAAGTTGTACGAAAAATACGGTTAGAAAAGGGCATTTCACAGGAAACGTTAGCTGATCTAAGCGGACTTCATCGCACTTACATGAGCGACGTAGAACTTGGCAAAAGAAACGTTTCGTTGGAAAACATAGATAGGATCGCCAATGCATTAGGTGTATCTATATCTGAGATATTTAAACAAATAGAAAGTGGGGAGTAAATATGAAAGCATTTCCTGAGTTTTCAATGGAAGATAATTCGTTTTGGTCACTTATTCGCTTTATTTCCGAAAAACTTGGCTATACAAATCGCCGAACGGGATTAGTAAGTTCATATTCTCCTGAAGAAATTACTGTATTGAGCAACAGGGAGCATATATATGTTCCTGATGATGTGATAATGAAAGCTTCTATATATTTACAGAAAAGAGCTACTGCAATAAACAATACAGTTCAGAATAATCTTATGAATGCTGAACAGGCTGAAAAAGTCTTTATGGATTTATATAGTAGTCGGCAATATGATTCTAAATTGATTATGAACAAGCAGTCAGGTGACAAGAAAAAGGTTAACTTCTTTACTGCCATCATAACGATGATTGCTGAGGACATACTCGGTGGAGCAGATACATTTGATCCTGATCCAAGAGGACTTTCTTATCTTGTTGATAATGACTCCCTGCTTGGTGGATTGTCACGAAGATTTGATGGTGCATATCCGTCTGCGTACTCTCCGAAGCTTGTTTGGGAGATAAAAGAATACTACTACACCACTACTTTTGGTAGCAGAATTGCTGATGGAGTCTATGAAACACAACTTGATGGCTACGAACTAAAGGAAATTTATCAAAGAACAGGTCATAAGATACATCATGTTATTTTCGTAGATAGCTATAAAGTTTGGTGGGAAATGGGAAAATCCTATACTGTCAGACTTGTTGATGCTCTTAATATGGGGTTGGTTGATGATGTTATTTTCGGTCGTGAAGTGCTGACTGAATGGAAAAACATACTGCTAAATATTTTGTGATATTGTTTATATGTCAGGTATGTTTCGTAAATAATACAGAGAAGAGGAATAAAAATGAATATTAAGCCATCAGACAAAACGATAAAACAATTATTATTATCAGGAAAACAATTTGTGATTCCAAGATTTCAGAGAGAGTATTCATGGGAAAAGAAAAATTATCAAGAATTTATAGAAGACATGATTGATAGTTTGCATATAGAAAATGGTGTAATCTCACACGATCAATATTTTCTCGGAACAATGCTTTTTATTGGAGATATAGCCGAGGTGTCAGACAAAGAGATTTCGGTTGTGGATGGACAACAACGTTTAACCACGATAACAATACTTTTTTCGGCCATTTCAGATAAATTTAGACTATTAAATGAAGAAGGTCTTAGTTCTCAGCTATTTAAGTACGTAATGACAAAGGATGATGATGATAATGATGTGCGGATACTAAAAAGTAAATCTCATTATCCGTTTTTTGCATATTATATTCAAGATCTTGATAAATCAAATCCTACAGAACCAAATTCTGAGGAAGAAATATGCATAAAAGAAACGTATGATTATTTCTCAAATATTCTTAATGAACAATCTTTAAAAAAAATGCTCGAACGCAAACACGGAAAAGATATAATAGATACATTATCTTTAATCGATATCCTAAAAGCTGTAAGAGATCAAGTATTAAATTCTACTATAATTGTAATATCGACGAAAGACGAAAAACAAGCTAACAAGATATTTGAAATACTTAACGCTAAAGGAAAAAGATTGGCACATATTGATTTGATAAAAAATAAAATTTTTGAAGTATTAAATCAAAAAGAGCCTGCTGATTTTGCAGAAGAAACGTGGAATGATATTAAATCCACTTTACATTCAGGAAATGAGTCAATTGGATTGGCAACATTTTATAGGCATTATTGGATCTCCAAATATAGTAAAACGCCATCCACAAAACTATATGACACGTTTATAAAGTCAAAGCTTTCAAAAAACCAGGATCAATGCAAACAATTCCTAAAGGATATGTTGCAAAATGCAAAGTATTATATGCAAATAATCAATCCTAAACTTGAAGACTATGATAATAGAAAAGAATATGCGTGGCTTGTTCAAAGCCTTAAAAACCTAATAAATGATTTTAATATTGTTCAAGTTAGAGTAGCATTACTTGCATTGTTTGATGTTAAGAATCAAGAACTTATTTCTACAAAAAAGTTTAAAAGTACGATTTTATACTTGGAAAGATTTCATTATGCGTATAATACCGTACTTGCACTTAGACCAAATAAACTTGAAACAATATACTCTAAATTTGCGATAGCATTAAGGAAAAGCACCAGCAAAGATGAAACGAACCAAATTATAGATGGAAAACTCATTAAGCCATTAGAAGCTATTTATCCAAAAGAGGATTCTTTCTGTGAGAAATTTGTTAAGATGTTTTATTCCAAAAAGGATACATCATCCAATATAAAGACTCGCTATGCAATCAATATGCTTAATTGCTTCTATTCCCAAAAGGAATTGTTTGAATCTGATGGAAGTATTGAACATCTATATCCTGAATCAAATGGAGGTATCTCATTAAATATTGGCAATTTAATTCTATTAGAGGTCAAAATCAATAATGATGCTGGACAAATTGAATATAAGGAGAAAACCACAAAATATTATCCACAATCACAATATAAGTGGATTAACTCTTTTATCAAAGATCATCCAGATTGGAATGAAAAAGATATAGAAGATCGTGCATCAATGATGGCTGAAACATTTTATAATTTTATACTTAGACCCGAAAAGGCTGCACCCGAAGGCACAGCCGATGATCCTCAAATATAAACCATACACTCAAACACCGCTTCTCTCGCCATATAGACAAAGCAGTTCTCTAAACAGAGCATCTTCTCAGCATCACCGCTGAGAACTGCCTTCTGATAGCAACTGTCGGTCTGCTTCCAAAGCTCTACTTGACGGGAGATAGCTTCACTGACTTTCAGTTCCATATCATCGAGGTACTTCATGATTTTGCCCTCGTTGACAAGTCTATGAAGTCTGTCGGGGCAATGGCTGTCAGAAAAATGAAGATGATACCTAATGAAATCGGTGTGGTAGGTCTTGCTCTCCTCGATCTGCGTATCGGCATTGAAGTGAGTGACGGTCACTATGTTGGTGTCCAGCTTCCACAGCGGAACGTATTTCTTTTTCAGGGAGTTGTATGTGGTCTGTTCACTCTTGTATCTGCTCATAGCTCACACCTCCTCATTCCCGCTGAAATATGACAGCAGGCTCTCTTTGTTGACAAGTATCTTGCCACGTTCTCCTGCACCTGCACGGAAATATGTGACCTTGTTCTGAGCTATAAGCAAACGCATTGTATGGTCACTTAGTCCGTGTATCAGCTTGGTACATTCTTTAATTGTCAGGAAAGATACCTCGTCCTTCTTGGGTTTGGGCTGTTCAACAGCAATAGTTACTGGTACTTCTTTTACAACCTCATGATAATCGTCCTCAACGGTAAGCTGAATAAGCAGGCTGATGATTTTGTTTACGATTTCTTTCTTCTCTGCAATAGTCATAATAGACCTTCCTTTCGTTGATGAAAGCTCTCTAAGTCTCTCACCACAGTTATCAAATTGATACAGAGATATGCATAGTGCTTGTACAAGTATGGTCAACCGCTGGACAAGTCAAGTCAGAAAATGCGATTGAAAATCAATAAAAATTAACAGAATACGATGTCTTAAATGCCTGAAAACACGGCAATAATTGAATTTGAGTTCGAGAGACTAAAAAGTAGCAGAAACTTATTCTCAAACTCAAAGAGATAATTTCATTCTCATTTATCAAACCGTTTCGCAGAAATGCGAAGCGGTTTTTTTATACCCGATCCTAACTGTCAAAATGCACAATCAAAACATCTGTTCGTTGTCGATTTAGCTGAATATCCCACTGCTTATTGTAAATAACAGCAAAATATGATATAATTATTACTGATAAATTAACTTTTAGGAGATAACTGCTATGACGAATGAATACATAAAACCGCCCGTTGAGATACGCTACAAAAATGAACTTGACGCCTTGAAAAGTGTTGATATTGGTAAAAAACCTGAAAATTGGGTGCTGTCGCCAAAGGCAGTGCGAACATTCATATTAGGAGGAAGCATCAAAACTACCGATGGCAAAATGCAGATAAAGCGTAAATTTTATGGCAATGACGCACTTGTTGAGCGCTGTATAATCACCCTCGCTGGAAACCGTGGACTTATGCTGGTGGGTGAACCAGGCACTGCTAAAACTATGCTCTCAGAGCTTCTCTCTGCTGCCTGCTGTGGCATAAGCACGAACACAGTTCAGGGTACGGCTGGAACTACCGAGGATATGATAAAATATAGCTGGAACTATGCCATGCTTCTTTCAAAAGGTCCTTGCCGTGAAGCCCTTGTGCCTGCTCCCCTGCTCATAGGCATGGAACAAGGCATTTTCGCACGATTTGAGGAAATAACTCGTACCCCTGCAGAAATCCAAGATAGCCTTATTTCTGTAATGAGCGACCAGATACTCAATATCCCTGAGCTTGAAAACGAAGGAATTGTTTTCGCCAAGCAAGGATTTAATATAATCGGTACCGCAAACACCCGTGATAAAGGCGTAAATGAAATGTCAGGTGCTTTGAAAAGACGTTTCAATTTTGAGACTGTCGAGCCTGTTCGTGACGTAAGGCTTGAAAAGGAGATCATTATCCGCGAAGCACAAGACCTTGCAAAAACAGGTCATATCGACCAGCCTATAGACACCGACGCTGCTGAACTTCTTGCTGTCACATATCATGAGCTTCGTGAGGGCGTTACCTCAGAGGGAACAAAGCTTGAAAGACCTAACGCTGTTATGAGTACAGCCGAAGCTGTGTCCGTTTTCTATCAAACTATGAGCAGTGCATATTATTATGGTGACGGAAAAACTGATCTCAAAGAGCTTACGCAGAATCTTTTAGGAGCAGTTTGTAAGGAAAACAAAGACGACCTTGAAAAGCTCAAAAGCTATTTCAGGATCGCTGTTAAGGAAAAAAGTGCAAGTGAGGGAGGCATATGGACAGAATATCTGGATACAGCCAAGTATCTGAAATAATACCTTTTGACTATTCTCAGCCATTTCTGCTTTTTCCTGTAAGACACCACAGCCCTGTCTGCTCGTGGCAGCTCATCAGAGCAATTAAAGAATATCAGCCCGATGTCATACTTATAGAGGGTCCTGAAAACGCCAATGATATGATAGGTGTGTTGACGGACGAGAGAACAAAACTCCCTGCGGCTTTCTATTATTACTACAAGGACAGAAAAAAGCTTATCAGTGATGAAGCCGAAGACTATAAATGCTACTACCCTTTTATCTATGCTTCACCTGAGTACAATGCCCTGAAAATAGCCGCAGCCATGGATATAGAAGCACGCTTTATAGATCTTCCCTACAGCGAGATACTTATTACCACCGCAGAAAATAAAGGCCTTCGCAGTAATAAGGACAAGCACAGCTACACTGATGACAGCAGACTGATATACAGCAAATTCTGCAAAAAGCTTTGCGAGAAAATAGATCTAAGAACCTTTGAAGAGTTCTGGGAGAAATATTTTGAGATAGAGGGACTCAGACTATCTGTACAAGATTTTGTACAGCAAATGTACACCTACAGTATTATCACACGAAATGACGAAACAGAAGATGATCTTGCGGCAGACGGCACTCTTGCAAGAGAAAACCATATGGCTCTGCGTATCAAAGAAGCACTTAAAGATAACAAAAAAGTCCTTGCTGTAACAGGTGGATTCCACAGTTTGGGGCTTTATGAACTTTTGAAAAGTGATAATATCCAAAAAGAAAAGCTTCACAAGCTCTCTCAAAAAGATGAGGGCTGTTTCCCCGTAGCTTATTCTTACGAAGCAGCAGACGCTCTCAGTGGATATGCCTCTGGTATCCAGCGTCCTTATTTTTATGATTGCGTGATGAACAAGCTAATCCACTGCGATGACCCGGCAGGTGTTTACAGCGACACAGTTCTTGACCTGCTCATAGGTACAGTGAGAGCCTGTGATAAACATGATATCCCAGTGTCAATGGCTGACGCTTCCGCAGCGCAGTCTATGATGAGTGGACTTGCCGCACTTCGTGGCTGTCATGAATGTGGACTTTACGAGCTTGAGGACGCCATAACCTCGTCATTTATCAAGGGAGAGAAAACAATATCATCAGCCCTTCCTATCGACCTTATGCACAAACTTGCCACAGGCGACAAGACAGGTCATATAGGTGATATAAACCACGTTCCTCCGCTTATCGCTGATTTTGAAGAACAGTGTAAAAGGTTTCGACTTAAAATAAAAACAGTAACCCCTAATAAAACGGAAGTTTCACTTTTTACCACTGCAAACGGCATGGAACTAAGCAGATTTTTCCACAGAATGGTGTTTCTAGGCACAGACTTTGCCCAGCGAACAAAAGGGCCTGATTTACATAGGCTAAAAGACAGAAGCCGTGTCCGTGAAGAATGGGTATACAAAAAAGTCCCTGCCACAGACGTTGCACTCATAGACCATACTGCCGACGGCTTCACCATTGAAGAAGCCTGCCGCACTTGTGCTTCAAGAACACTTCGCCATGAAAAGCACTGTGATGTTGCGGCGCATATCCTTGTGGACTGCTTCCAAATGGGCTTAGAACTCTCTGACGATGACAAGGCTTGTGCCGAGAATATTCTTAACTCAGACGGTGACTTTTTCTCTGTAGGCAGAGGTCTAAGGCATTTTATCACTCTTATGGAACTCCAACAGCTTTATAATACCGAGTTTTCCGCCGCAGAAAATTGTGCAAAGCGGTGCATGACAAGGATAATCACAGCACTGCCTGATATGGCGTCGGTGAAAGACGACCACATTGCAGAATGTGCAGCAATAATGTACACAATGCAAAAAGCTGTCACTGACGGCTTTAGAGAATATCGTCAGGACTATGAAAACGCCCTGCTTTCCCTCTGCGGCAAATCTGATAAAGACCCATTTGTTTACGGCACAGCACTTGGCATACTTTACGCCTTTGACCCCCACCGCCGCAAGCTTGCTGAACAGGCAATGTCAAGCTATCTCAAAGGCGACAGGAATGTTCAGATACAAGGAGCGGAGTATCTTCACGGACTTTTCAATGCCGCCCGTGATATCATCATGACGGACGATTCTTTCATCAGAATGACAGACACGCTTATCTGCGGACTTGACTATGACGATTTTATAGAGATACTTCCCTCCATGAAGCTTGCTTTCAGTTGTTTCACTCCCTATGAAATACAGCAAACAGCCACCGCTGTCGCAAAGCTTTATGACGCTGACAGTGCTGAGCTTCTTGTGGAAAAACCTATAAACGAAAGGCTATATAGCTTCGGTGGGGAAATAGATAAAGAGATAGTCAAACTTTTGTCTGAGGAGGAAAAGCCATGACAGATGAAAACAAAGCCATATCCGTCAACCGCTGGCGGCTCGTGCTGGGCGGAATGTCTGACAAAAGCCTTTCCTTTACCGGTGACAAAGCAGAGATAACAACGTTTCAGGATATGGAAAAGCTACTCGATTATCTCTATAGCCGTGCGCAAGGTGACGATGTAAGGAACGAGAACAGCAGGCAAGGCGGTCAGGGTGGCAGTGTGCTAAACGCCGCAGAATGGATAACAAAAGTCAGAACGCTTTTTCCAAAGCAGACCGCTGATGTGCTTGAACGTCAAGCTTTGGAAAGGTTCAACATGACCGAGCTTCTTACCGATAAAAAGGTTCTTGAAGAAATGAAGCCTGATATAGCGCTGCTTAAAACTATCATTCAGCTCAAACATCTCATGAACGGCGAGGTGTTGCAGGCGGCTGTAAAAATAGCAAAACAGGTGGCAGACGATATCAAACAAAAGCTTGATATGACCATAAAGCTAAGCCTTACAGGCAGGCTTGATAAAAACACATCGTCAGTTATGAAATGCTCTGCAAACCTCGATTTCAAAAAGACTATCCGCCGAAACCTGAAAAACTATGATAAAGCAAGCAACCAGCTTATACTGAAAGATATCTATTTCAGTGGACGTGTGAAAAAGCATAACAAAAAGCGCATTATCATAGCCATAGACGAAAGCGGTTCAATGCTCGGTTCAGTCATCTATAGTGCAGTAATGGCGCAGATAATTTCCGAACTGCCATTTGCAGAGGTGAAGCTCATCATATTTGATACAAGCATCGTTGATCTCTCAGACCATGCAGACGACCCTGCTCAGACAATAATGAGTGTTCAGCTTGGGGGAGGAACGGATATTGCAAAAGCCCTAACCTACTGCGAAAGCCTTATCGTTACGCCCCGTGACACTTGCGTTATCGTGGTGACAGACCTTTACGAGGGCGGCAGTGAAGCACAGCTTATGAACGTCAGCAAAAATATAATCACAAGCGGCGCACATCTCTCATTCCTTACCGCCCTTGATGAAAATGCCGACCCTGCCTATGACAAGGCGACAGGTCAGAAGCTTGCAGATATAGGCTCATTCGTGGGCGGTCTTACCCCTGATAAGCTTGGGGATTACATCGGAAAAATATTTGCATAGGAGATGACATCTTGGACGTGATCGATAAACAGCTTAACATTGCAAACGAACAAACGCTTATTGAGCTTTCAAACAAGGGCATTTACAAACGTGCGTTGAAGGAATCCAAAAACATGACTCTTTCGGCTGAAAAGATCCATGAATGTTACATAGTAAAATTAGACGGTGAAACCTGCACCATAAAATCACCACTTGATGAAAGTCAATGCAGTTGTGTTTCAAGAGGAATGTGCAGGCACATTATCACAGCCATACTGCTTTTGAAAGCACAGCTTCCACAGTACGACGGCGAGGATATCACTCCAGAGGTCATAACCTCCGAGCCTGAACAAGCAGGAATTGAACTCCCCGACCAACCTGAAATAAATTTGCTTTCTCAGGATACCCAGAAAAAGATAAAAGGATGTGCTGAACAGTGCATAAAAATAATGTCTGGAATATTTACCCGAGGTCTTGTAAGAGCCGAAGAGAGCGACCCTGATAATTTTGAGCTTGCCGCAGTTTCCTGCCACGCTTTGAGAATGGCTGAGGCAGAAAGACAAATGCGTGAACTTGGCAGCCGACTTAAAGACTGTGTTTCAAGGCGAGCTTCATTCAGCCCGCAGGTATTCACTCACAAAATGTTTGAATATGCTGACAGCATGAACAAGCTTATAAAAGCCGACATCACAGAAGAAATGCTCGGCACCTTCCGCAGAGAATACACCGACTATGAGGGGGCGCTCCAACTCCTGCCTATAGGCACAAGAAATGTCAGTGGCGAATACACTGGCTGTATCTACTATTTTCTAAATAAAGACAGAACATCTCACCAGCGCTTTCTAACCTACAGCGATCTGCGCCCTACTTTCTATGACAGAAAGTCAAGACGATTTGCCGAAAGCACAACTGTATGGGATCTTGACAGCTCTCTAAACATCTATATGTGCACAGAGCTGAAGCTTAAAAACGCCAAGGTGAGCATGGGGCATTTGTCCTCATCGTCAAAGACCAACGCCATAGGCGCAGGTCCTGCACAGCTAAACTGTTTTGCCCTCCGTGAGCTTATTGTCAGCGATTTCAAAGAGCTTGCGGAAAAGATCTCCGCAAACAAAAGCGACGAGGAGACCGACCGACTTTATTTCGTTCACCCCAAAGAGTGTGTCGCTTCATATTTTGACAAGCACACTCAACAGCAGATTTTTATTATAAAAGACGGCTGTGATAGACAAATATCTGTCACCGCAAAATACACAGCAGAAAATCGTGAATTTATTTCCACCCTTGAAACCATAGGTGGCAAAATGCTAAAAGAGAAGCACAAAAACTACGTCCTGCTGGCTCAGGGGTATATCGACCACGGCAGGCTAACGCTTTTCCCAATAGAGGTCTATGATTTTATTGATCCGCCTGACAATGTTCCTGTACCTGTCGAGAATGACACAGACCAAGACTATGGAATGTGTAGCGAGCTTCTTGACACCACCGAAGAAACCGACAAGAGGATAGTCACGGCAATGGAGTGCGGAGTGAACTCTGTTATCGCAGACGAACACGCTCAAAGCATACGCCAATGCGGACTTGAAGAACTTGCAAAACGTTATGAATGCTTCACAAAGCTGTGCGAAAATGCAAGACACACCACCGCAGACAAAAGCCTTGATATCTTCACCGCCGCAGGCAACACAATGCGGTATATCAGACTTTGCACACAAAAATTAGCACTATTCAGTGCGATAAATAATATGGAGGAGAAAAAATGATCTACAACGAAAGCACCAAAAGCTTTATAAAGCTTGAAACCGCCCTAAAGGAGCTTGGTTTTGACCAGCAGACCATAGACCTTGCCCTTGAATATCTTGACATCACAAAGCCAAGAAACAATGACCTGATGAGAAAAATTATAACAAGATACTATCCAAAACTCATGCAGTATAGTTATCGTGAAAAGCTTATCAAAGCTGTAAAAAGTGAGATATCAGGTTCAGATAGTGAGGAGCTTAAAGAGCGCTATATTATTTTCAGTTCAATGGCAACGGGTCCATATTTCCGATATATGACAGAAGCGCTGTCTGGCAATGCCTATATATATTCCGAAAACAAAGCCATGTATATGAAGCCGCTCACTGATTTTTATGGTGAGAACGCAGAAGCAGTCTGGATATCAACAGAGATATCACACAGATCAGATCAATCCATACACTACGTTTTCACTGTAAATCCTATCTATTCCGCAGATGTTGCTATAAGGACATTCAAATACGTTAGCCCTGACGATATCATAGCACAGCTTCTCCTGTGCGTTTACGCATTGGACGCAACCGAGCTGCCTAAAAAGAGCCTGCTCGGCAAAACAAAAATTCCTGATACAGCCGCAATTGCCATAAAAAAGCTTTGCGAAGTGGTCGAAAAAAAGCCCCAAACAACTACAGCCGTTTTCTGTCTTTTTCTTGCCGCATATGCAGAAGCGTCATATTTTGCAAAAGAATATCGTGCATTTTTTGATAAGAACATTGTGAAATACTGCGACGATCTTACCCAAGGGCTGATATATATGAAGCTTTCCACCAACAGGATATTCGACCTTATCGAAGCTCAACCACAGTGTCTTACAGATAGATACATTCTGCACTTTGTCAAATTACCTGACAAAAACGGAAACTACCCTGTGCAAATGGTAAAGCTCGCAAAAGATCACCCCAATATCTTCATACAAACAATGAAGAACGCTCGCTTTGATCTAGGCATAATAATGGAGAAAATGCTCAAAGCCACTGACCCGAATTATGATGCAAAGGCAGTAGGTCTTAAAGCCGCCCAGCAGGAACATATCTCAAAAAATATAGCCGAGCATTTCAAACACCGTGACGAGATATACGCATATATCACAGGCAAAGCCGAATTAGACACCATACTCCCTTTTGCAGACGAAGAATCCTGTAATGGCGGACATCAGAATATGAATTATGTTGGCGAATATGACGAGGACGATTTTATAATCCGCTGTATCGCCGCCCTTTCCATAGGAGCGACTAAAGATACAAGTGACCCCCTCCAACTTATAGGCAACGATCTTTATTATAACACCGAGTTCATCGTCCGTGCAATGGTAAGATCAGGTCTACCGATAGATATAATCATAAGATCCCTTGGCTGGCAGATAGAAAGCTCTTACTGTAAAGAAGCCATCATCAATAAGATAACCGCTATCATGCCAGAATTTAAAGACAAAGCCACCATTATTGACGTAAGCAAAATGGCTGTGTCCAGCCGACTTTTGTATATAAGGCTTCTTGATATCGCAGACAGCAACAAGTACAAAGATGAATTTTTTGCCCTTTGTGACGATAACAGCAAGGTGATAAAAGCAGAGCTTGTGAAAGTTATATCCGCCCACAAGGATTGGCACGATGATGTTTGCAAACTTCTTGCTCAGAAAAAATCAGCCAAGCGTGAAACTGCACTTATGATAATCGAAAATCAAGGTGCTGACGCCTACCGCACAGAGCTTGAAAAAGCCTATGCCACAGAAAAATCCGACAAACTAAAATCGAAAATATCTGAACTTTTGGGCAGCGAAGCAAAGCCTGCCGAAATATCAGATGAAGACCTTGTGACTTCGCTCACCAAAGGCACAAAAAGCAAAAAAGTTCTTTGGCTTTTTGAACAGCCTTTTGCACCTATTCACTTCACCGATGATACAGTCGCAGAGGATATCTATTTGCAGGCTCTCCTGCTTACATATGCAAACACAAACGAAGGTACCCTCCCACCCGAGGGCAAGACACTTGCACAGAAGCTCAAAGCTGACGAGCTTGAAACATTCGCCCTTGAAGTCCTGAGCCGCTGGCTTGAAAAAGGTGCAGAAGCGAAAACAAAGTGGACAATGTATTTTGCGGCCATTTACGGCGGTGATGAAGCAATAAATTGCCTGACGGATTACATAAAAGAATGGTCGAAACAGTCATTAAATATGCGTGTTGCCCTTGCGGTTAAAGCCGTCAATGCCATAGCTCTGAACGGCAGTTCCTATGCACTTATGACTGTAGACAATATTTCAAGGAAATATAAGAGTCGTGCGGTCAGAGCTGCCGCAGTTGACGCACTTGCCAATGCCGCTAAACAGCTTGGCTTGACAACGCAGGAGCTTGCGGACAAGATAGTACCTGACATGGGCTTTGACGAGAAAATGTGCCGCACCTTTGATTTTGGGAGCAGAAAATTCTCCGTTTATCTCACTCCACAGCTTGATATAGAAATATTCGAGGGCGAGAAAAAGCTTAAAAATCTCCCTAAAATAGGCGTTAATGACGACCCTGCCCTCGCAGAAAAGGCTACTGCTGATTTCAAGGAAATGAAAAAGCAAATGAAAACTGTTGTTGACGCACAGAAACAGCGTCTTGAATATGTGCTTATGCTTGATCGTAAGTGGACAGCAGAAACTTGGAAAGCTCTCTTTGTAAAAAATCCACTTATGCACTGCTTTGCGATAGGTCTTATATGGGGTATTTACGAAAATGGCTGCCTTAAAACTGCGTTCCGTTATCTTGACGACGGCAGCTTTACAAACTCCGATGATGATGAGATAGAGCTGTCCGAGGTTATGCAGATAGGGCTTGTTCACCCGCTGGAGCTTACTGAACATGAAAAAGAAGCTTGGCTGGAACAGCTTGATGATTACGAGATAATACAGCCATTCGACCAGCTAAGAAGAAAGGTATACAAAGTAGCGGAAAGCGATAAGAATAAGACCGCCTGCGAGATCTTTAAGAATACCGAGATAACGAACACCACTCTAGTCAACCGCATGACCAAAGCAGGCTGGTATAAAGGTCAGGCACAGGACGCAGGCTTTTTCTATGAGTTCATAAGAAATGATATCTCAGGCAAGGAGAAAGATCCTGACGGCAAGCTCGTCAACATAGGCATGACCGCCGAGCTTAAATTCTCAGGAACATACATCGGCTATTACGAGATAGAGGACGTGACCGTGGAAGAGCTTTACTTCCGACTTCCCGACGCTGCATACAATGACAACATGAAACTTGGCGATGTCAATCCAAGATACTACAGCGAAGTTGTCTTACAACTTAACAACGCTATAAACAAGTAGACATAACAAAAGGCAGTTCTGATTTTTTCAGAGCTGCCTTTTACTTATTTATTTTCCACAGGAAGTCCGTGATCTCCTGCAATGTGTCTGCCTGCCCTGTTCACACAATATATGCAAACAGGAACTATGTACAAGCAAGCCGCTATCCATGCCGCCTGATCTGTGAAGCAGATCGCAAGATAACCGAATTTCGGCACAAATATCATACTTACAGAAATTCGAGCTATCATTTCCGTCACTCCTGAGAATATAGCAAGTCCCGAATATCCAAGGCCCTGCGTACACATTCTGCAAGTGTTGAGTATACCGAGCGTCCAATAGAAAAAGCCTGCGCAGAAAAGATATTTTGCCGAAGCAGCAAGCACTGCAACGTCTGACTTGTTCACAAAGATAAGCGAAAGCTCTCTGCCGAAGAATATAAGTACAATACCGGCTATTACTCCATATGTCATGCCAACGCCAACTCCAATGCGTATACCCTTTTTGATACGCTTGAGATTTCCTGCACCGAGATTTTGGCTTGCAAAAACAGATGCACCTGTTGCAAAAGCGTCATAAGGACACATTGTGAACTGCTTTATCCTTGCCCCAGCAGTGAATCCTGACACATAAATGCTTCCAAGCTTGTTGTTAGCCGACTGCATGACCATTGAGCCGATAGCCGTTATGGAATATTGAAGTCCCATAGGAAAGCCCATTATTATAAGGTTCAGCACCGCAGGCTTTGACATCACTCTGTCCTCTTTGGTAAGTTTCAGCACGCTGACCTTTTTCATGATAAATACAGCACATAGTATTCCGCTTATCGCCTGAGCAACAACAGTAGCGATAGCCGCACCCATGCAGCCCCACCTGAACACGATAACACACACAAGGTCAAGTGCAATGTTCAAAACCGTTGATATAGCAAGAAATACAAATGGCGTTTTGCTGTCACCAACAGAACGCAGTACGCTTGAAAGCAGGTTATACAAAAGTGTGAACGGTATGCCAAGAAATATCACCAGAAGATATTTATATGCGTCATCAAAAATATTCGACGGAGTTGAAAGAAGCTTCAATATCTCACTGCAAAGCACTGCACAAACTGTTGTCAACACAAACGCAGTAACGGCGGTTATAACAATAGAATTGTAAAAATACTGTTTCAGCTTTTTTATGTCCCCTGCTCCGAAATGCCTTGCAATAGGCACGCCAAAGCCGCAGGCTGTTCCCATGCAGAAACCAAGCACCAAAAACTGCACACTGCTTGAAGCTCCGACACTTGCAAGAGCGTCAGAACCAAGAAATCTTCCCACGATGGCAGCGTCAATAAGATTGTATGTCTGCTGCAACAAATTTCCTAAAAGCAGAGGAAGCGCAAAACTCATTATAAGCTTGAACGGACTGCCCGTTGTCATGTTTTTTGTCATTACTTTTCCTCCAAAAATCTAACTATTACATTTATCATCTTTAATTTTTACTATCACATTCTATCATCAATATATGAAAAAATCTATAACACAAATTAAATTTACTTTTGTGATTTTAAACAAATATAATAACAAAAAACATACACATTGCACATAAAAAAGGCAAGCATATTTCAGCCTGCCTTTCTGTATTTTACACCTTATACATTAAATCTAAACAAAACAATATCGCCATCCTGCATAACGTAATCCTTACCCTCAAGACGAACAAGACCCTTTTCCTTAGCCGCTGTCATAGAACCGCAGCTCATAAGATCGTCAAATGAAACAACTTCAGCTCTGATAAAGCCCTTTTCAAAGTCAGTGTGTATTTTTCCTGCCGCCTGGGGAGCCTTAGTACCCTTTTTGATAGTCCAAGCTCTTACCTCAGGTTCGCCTGCTGTCAGGTATGAAATAAGACCAAGAAGCGAATAACCCTCCTTGATTATTCTATTAAGACCGGAAGTCTCCAGACCGAGGTCTGCAAGGAACATTTCCTTGTCCTCGTCATCCATGTCAGATATCTCAGCCTCTATCTGCGCGCATATCGGGAACACAGCCGAGCCTTCGGCTTTTGCGATCTCGCAAACTTCCTTGTAATGCTCGTTGCTTTCGATATTGTTTCTGAAATCATCTTCGCAAAGGTTAGCCGCATAGATAACAGGCTTAAGTGAAAGAAGCGGTGTTTCTTTAAGTATCTCCAGCTCGTCCTCTGTCATGTCATAAGAACGTGCAGGCTTGCCGCTTTCAAGATGCTCTTTGAGCTTTTCAAGGAACTCTACAGCAGAAGCAAGAGATTTGTCGCCCTTCATTGCCTTTTTAGTTCTGTCAAGCTTTCTCTCGATAAGCTCAACGTCAGAGAAAATAAGCTCCAAATCTATAGTTTCAATATCTCTTCGAGGATTGATAGAGCCGTCAACATGAATGATGTTAGGGTCGTCAAAACATCTTACAACGTGAACGATAGCGTCCACCTCTCTTATGTTTGAAAGAAATTTGTTTCCAAGTCCCTCGCCCTTTGAAGCACCCTTTACAAGACCTGCAATGTCAACAAATTCAAGTGTTGCAGGAGTAAACTTTACAGGGTGATACATCTCAGCCAGCTTGTCAAGTCTTTCATCAGGCACCGAAACAATGCCCACATTCGGTTCGATCGTGCAAAACGGATAGTTCGCAGATTCTGCACCCGCATTGGTGAGTGCATTAAAAAGTGTTGATTTTCCTACGTTAGGAAGTCCTACCATGCCAAGTTTCATATCAATATACGCCTTTCGTTAAAATTTTACGCCATCATGGTCAAAATCATCTTCATCATCATCAAAGTTATAATCATCATAATACTCTTCAGGGTCAAAATGATCGTTACAGCCACCCTTGTCTATCTTGTTGTTACAACCGATAGTAACGCCTTTCTTGATAGGCGAAACAAACAGACCAATTATAACGCCAAGGAGAAAAAGTGCAAGACCTTTCCAAAAATAGCTTACTGTGCAGTTATTTTCAGTATCGCAGTTTTCTTCAAAAATATCCATAATAATACCTCCGTCTATTCTACTGATTTTAAAGATTCTACCATATCTATCTTTTTAAGCTTGAAATGAAGAACCAAATTAACTATAAATGCAAATGCCAATGTGAGCAATGCACCAAGCACATACGCCCACCAAACAAGCTGTCTGTTGAACAGCACAAGGTCGACCTCAGATGTTATCACAACAAAATAGTGCAGTATCTTTCCTGCCGCAAGACCCACGATAATGCCCACAATCGTCGATATCAGATTTTCTCTGTAAATATACGCTGAAGTCTCTCCGTCATAGAATCCAAGCACTTTTATTGTCGCTATCTCACGAACGCGCTCAGTTATGTTTATGTTTGCCAAATTGTAAAGCACCACAAACGCCAAGCCTCCCGCGCAAACGATGAGCAAAATAACGATAGCGTCAAGGCTGTCCACAGAATTAAGGAAACCTCTGCTTGAATCATTTTTAAAGCTTATTCCATAAAACTCGTCATTTGAAATAAGCTGTTCCTTGAAAGAGTTTTCATCAGTGTCTTTCTTTAGGTCAATAAAAGAAAGATTATAAACAGGCTTCTCACCGTATACACTTTCAAAATCATCAGGAGTGATGTAAATATAATGCAAAGCATAGTTCTTGCTTACTCCGCCTATCTTGAACTCTTTCTCCTCATGACCACTGAGCTTTATGGTAATAGTGTCACCCGTTTTCAGGTCAAGAAGCTTTGCAAGCTTTTGTGTTATGATAACAGAACCGCTTTTCACTTCAAGGTTTGAGCCATTCTCAGCAGATACAAGATCGATATAATCTCCCATATTTTCAGGAGTTTTCGGCACGATCATAGAAACAGACTGATTTTCAGTCCCACTTTCTGCAATGCCATCTGTACTCTGCATAAGCATAGATTTGTCTACCTGTGCGATACTGCTTATCTTGTCCTCCAATTGTTTCTCGTCAAAATCGGCTGAATTAAGTACCGCAATACCATCATACAGAAATATCTCATTGAATTGCTTTTCGGCAATAGTCTTTATAGAATATTTCAAACCAAAACCCGTGACTATCAGCGCCGTACAGCCTGCCACTCCCACGATCGTCATAAAGAAACGCTTTTTATATCTCAGCAAATTTCTCACAGTGACCTTTGCAAGAAAGTCAAGCCGATTCCATATAAGATCCACACGCTCCAACAAAACACGCCTGCCATTCTGCGGTGGCTTTGGACGCATAAGCTGTGACGGCTGTGATTTAAGCTCTTTGATACAAGCGTAAAGCACCGCCGAGCAAGTGCAAATAACCGACACCACCAAGCAAAGCACCATATAAACAGGCTTAAACGGTGTGTCAATATCAGGAATGTTATATAAAATATTATAGCAACTATAAATTATCTTCGGAAAGATCTGCAATCCAACAACAACGCCTATGCAGCTTCCTGCTGATGCCGCTGTTGCTGCATAGAAAAGATACTTTCCAGCTATTCTTGCCCCACTGTATCCTAAAGCCTTGTATGTACCTATCTGCGTTCTCTGTTCCTCTACCATTCTAGTCATTGTGGTCAGGCACACAAGCGCCGCCACAAGAATAAAGAACACAGGAAACACCTTTGCGATAGAGTCGACCTTCTGAGCGTCCCCATAAAAGGAACTATAATCAGAGCTAGCCTCAAATCTGTCATACTGATAGAATGCAGGCGTTTTAACGGCTTCAAGTTCTTTTTTCGCTCCGGCTATCTCATCTTCTGCCGCCGCAAGCTGACCATTATATTCATCAAAAGCCGCCGTACTTCCTGTCTTTTTGTCTTCAAGAAGCTTTCCTGCCACTTCTTCAAGCTGTTGTGCTTTTAAAAGCTGTGACCTTGCAAGATACTTTGCACTAGAACCACTCTGTTCAGCCTTATCATAAGCCGCCTGCGCTTCTTCAACCGACTTTTGCGCTGTTGCCAAAAGCTCCGTAAGCTGATTTTCGTCGCAGGCAAGCGCCTGTTTCAAGATGTCAACTTTCTCCTGAGCGATGTCAATACTGTCCTGAGCGTCACTGCTTAGTTTTTCAAACCTTGCGTTCACACTGTCCTCAAAAAACTCCACCGCCTGAACGCTCTTATCTTTCACAGCCTGCTTGTACTCGTCGGAAAACGGGTCAAGCTCGTCAGTGCCTTTGAATTTCACATAAAGCTCAGTGTAATAATCGCACACAAACTCGCTTTCAGGCACAAAAACATTGCTTACCACAGTTCCGTTGCCCACTGTGGTCGCATCACGCTCATAGCCGATATAAAGTGGCGAAGCCACGATACCAACTATCCTATATGTGTCAGTTGCCAAAGTATCAGTTATATTTTTTGACGAGTCAGGCTCGTCGATCTTTATCTCTCCGCCCACCTTAAATGTGTTAGGCGAACTCATTTTTACCTCTACTGCGCACTCACCCTTTTTTTCAGGCAACCTGCCCTCTAGTAAAACAGGCTTATCAAGATTATTAGGGCTGTTCTCATCAACAACATTGTTGAAGGACATGAATTTCAGCACAAGGTTTTGATTTTCATGATAGTAGAAAACGTCCTTAGAATATCCCGCCATAACGCCCTGAACATCCTCAGCTTTTTTTACAGCCTCAACGTCCTCAGACTTAACGCCTATAGACGACATTAACTTAATATCCATAAGTCTGTTATCACTGAAATACTCCTCCGCCGTGTCTATCATATCAGGCATAGTCGCCTTGATACCAGAGAAAAATCCACAGCCAAGTAGAACTATCAGAAAAATAGAGAGAAATCTGCCCAACGAGTGCCTTATCTCTCTGACAGTATCCTTTTTCAATGCACTTTTCATGACAGACCTCCCCTTGTAAAATCATTCTTCCCCGTCATTATCCGAAAAATCATCAAGACCTATCCTGCCCGATAGAATAAAATAAACAATCGCCGCAAGGACAAAAACGACAGGAGCAAAAATTATAATAGCTTTTTTAGCCCACTCAACCCCCAACGCTCCCGCAAGCATAAGACCCAGCACTCCTGAGATATCAAAAAACAAGATACAAAAATACGTCCTAAGTGCCGATACCGCAGGTGCAGTGTCCCCATCGGGGTCAGCTTTATCACTGAAAATATTTATCCTGCCTGCTGAAAACACAAGCAGAATAAACACCGCCATAGCAAGAAAACTCAGCACAAGATCCACCACATAAGGCTTTGTCCTGCCTGCCGTCATGCCCACTATCAGCACAAAGCAATCACACCCCATGCAGAACATTAGAGCCGCCGTATTTACCACAGTAAGCACAAGCTGAAAAGGCGTAAAAGGAACTTTTTTCATTTTATCTTAATCGCCGAACATTTCCTTAGAAAGCCTGCCAAGCTTCTCACAGCCGTCGATTATCTGTTTGTCTGTAGGAGTTGAGAAGTTCAATCTGAATGAAGCTGTCTTGTCAGACTCGCTTACCATGAAAGCATTGCCCGGAACAACGGCTACCTTATATTCTGCAACAGCCTTTTTGCAGAAACCAGTCATGTCACTGCCCTCCGGAAGAGTACACCAAATGAACAGACCGCCCTCAGGTCTTGTGAACTTGATCTGTGAAGAGAAATTCTTCTCGATCTGCTCTATCATAAGTTCAAGCTTATGCTTGTAGATCACTCTCAGCGAAGCAAGATGTGCTTCAATATCATTGTCCTTCATGAAGTTGTAAGCCAGCATCTGCGCCCAGATGTTTGTATGTACATCAGCCACCTGCTTGCAGACAACTATCTTTCCGATTATCTCCTTTGGAGCGGAAATGTAGCCAACTCTGATACCAGGAGCAAGTATCTTTGAGAATGTTCTTGAATACATAACAAGACCGTCCTTGTCCATGCTCTTGATAGACGGGATAGCCTCACCCTTTATTCTCAGGTCGCCGTACGGGTTATCTTCAAGTATCATAACACTGTACTTCTTAGCAAGCTCGTAGATAGCCTTTCTCTTTTCAAGAGAAGTTGTAAGACCAGTAGGATTCTGGAAGTTAGAAATGATGTAGAATACCTTTACCTTGCCTGTAGCGAAAGCCTCTTCAAGCTCTTTCAGGTCAACTCCGTCTTCATGAAGCGTGATACCCTTAAGCTCAACATTGTAAGACTTGAACGCATTAAGTGAGCCTATAAAGCTTGGAGCTTCACAGCAAAGAATGTCGCCTGGGTCGCAGAGAACTTTACAAGCAAGCTCGTTAGCCTGCTGAGCACCGCTTGTGATGATAAGATCATCTCTCTCAGGATCAAATTCACCCTTCTTTTCAAGCTCTTTCTTAAGAAGATCTCTCAACGGAGTGTATCCCTCTGTAAGGCTGTACTGGAGTGCGCCGATAGGATTTTCCTTGAATATCTCTTCTGATATCCTATTAAGCTCGTCCACAGGGAATGCCTCAGGAGAAGGATTGCCTGCCGCAAATGAAATTACCTCTGGGTCAGAAGTAAATTTAAGTATCTCTCTGATAGCAGAAGCCTGCAAATGAGAAACCTTTTCTGAAAACTTATAAGTCATATTTTTTTTACCTCTTTTTCTTAAAAATACATAATATGATTATATCACATTTTTCCTATAAAATAAAGTGTTTACGCAAACTTTTTTTTAGTATTAGCACCCTAAGTTCTATTTTTGTGCAATTTAAACAACTGCATATCCACCTGACATATGGACAAACCGTAATAAAACCCACCATAACAGCATAAGATCATATAAAAACAAGTCAGAAAGCAGGTTGACAGATGAAAAGACAAGGCTTTATAAAAGGCTCAGCAATATTGCTTGCAATGGTTCTGATAACAAAAATTCTCGGACTTCTCTATAAGATACCTCTTACCAATCTTCTGGGCGGCACAGGAATGGGATATTTTGCTTCAGCATTCTCAGTTTTCACACCAGTTTTCGCCATAGTCGTTTCAGGTATCCCCTCGACAATGGCACGCCTCACCGCTGAAAACTATGCCCTTGAACGCTTTTCAAATATGCGTCATACCAAGCGAACTGCATTTTTTCTTTTCACGATCATCAGCGCAGCCGCTGCTGCAGTAATGATACTCACCTCAGATTTTCTGTCACGCAATGTAGTCGGCGAGCCAAGTACAAAATATGCTCTCATGTGCGTTGCCCCATCTATTATTTTCTGTACCATTATGTCAGTGGAACGCGGTTACTGTGAGGGCTTGCAGAATATGATACCGACCGCTGTATCAGAAGTGATAGAAACCCTTTTCAAACTTATCCTAGGTCTTGGTTTCGCCTACGGACTAATGTATCATATCTCCGATATGTATGATAAAACAGGCATGGTATTCGGCACAGCCTATGAAAACTCACGTCAGGCAGCCTCCGCCGCACTTCCATTTATAGCTGCCGCAGCTATCCTAGGTTCGTCCATAGCCTCTGCGATCGCCTGTCTGTATATTCTCATATCAGGCAAGATCAAAGGCGACAGCGTAACAAAGCAAATGCTTCAAAGAGATACCATAACAGACCCCACAGGTGCAACAGCCAAAAAGCTTATCGTCTGCTGTCTTCCGATCGCACTTATCTCAGTGATAATGACCTTTGCCAACATGATAGATATGCTCACTGTCAATCCGTGTATCAAAACCGCCATGAAAGCTTCTCCACACACATTTGACAGCCTGCTCTCCGATAAGCTCACCACCGATATGCTCCCGAACTTCATCTACGGCTCTTATACTGGTCTTGCCGTAACAGTTTTCGGTCTTGTTCCGACCCTCACCGCAATGTTTGGCAAAAGCATACTCCCCTCACTTGCCGAAAGCTGTGCCAAAAATGATAAAAAAGCCATGCAGTCAGGCCTTACAAAAATGCTCATCGTCACCAGTATCATAGCCATACCCGCAGGCATGGGCATAGCAGTTTTGTCAGAACCTATCCTGCGTTTTCTTTTTGGAGGCCGTGAAACTGAAATACAGGTCTGTATAATGCCACTGTCCATACTAGGAATAGCAGTAATATTCCTTGCCATAGCAACTCCCTGCTTTGCTATCCTGCAAACTCTGGGAAAACCTCACAAAGCCATAATAATTATGTTGGCAGGTGGAATTATCAAGCTATTTCTGAACATTATACTTATAAGACAGCCCATAATAAATATATCAGGAGCAGCTATTTCTACTCTTGTTTCAGAGGTTTTCATATGCGTCCTATCCGTACGCTCAGTTTGCAAAATGACGGATCTAAAACCAAAAGTGAGCGAAATTTTCGTAAAGCCCACCTACGCCGCTATCATGTGCAGTGTGACAGCCGTTTTGTCACACGAAACACTTACGAAAATAGTCCATTTGCAAATAAATCATAGATTTGTGACCCTTTTTTCTATAGGAATTGGTAGCACAATGTACTTTTTTTGTTTATATTTATTGTGCGAAACGCCGAAAAATATTGTAAATTACATATTTTCAAAAAAAAATCCGCAAAACCCTTGAAATTTTGAGCAAAATGGTTTATTATTAATAAGCACCCTTTTGGAAAGGTAATGATGTAATGAGCGATAAAATTAAGGAGTTGCTTGCTAAAGACAGCTTTGATATCAATGATCTTGCGGATATCGTGGTAATTCTCAGAAGCGAGAACGGCTGCCCGTGGGATAAGGTCCAGACCCATAAGTCTATCAAGAAAGATTTTCTTGAAGAAGTCTATGAGGTCATGGAAGCAATTGACTGTGACTCTCCTGAAATGATGAGAGAAGAACTTGGCGATGTTCTTTTGCAGGTGGTTTTCCATACAGTTATCGAGACCGAAAACAACAATTTCAGACTTGACGATGTGATAACTGATATCTGTAAAAAGCTTATCATCAGACACCCACACGTTTTCGGAAGCGTAGAAGCTGACAACGTTGAAACAGTGCTTAAAAATTGGGACACTATCAAGAAAGAAACCAAGGGACAGGAAACTTATTCCGATACCCTTAAAAGCGTTCCAAAGAACTTTCCTGCACTTATGAGAGCTCAGAAGTTAAGCAAACGTGCCGCAAGAGCAGGTATCGAGTATGACAATGCTCATGATATCAGCGCACTTGAAAATGCTGTTAAGGCTCTTGAAAATAGTGCTGACAGTGATAAAGCCGTAGCTGCAAAACAGCTTGGTGAGATAATGTTCACTTGTGCTTCACTTGCAAGAAAGCTTGACCTTGACGCTGAAGAAGTGCTGACGGATACAAATAATAATTATATCGAAAAGTTTGAGAAAACAGAAAATGCTGTAAGGCAAAACGGGCAGGATATGACCGCCCTGAGCATAAATGAGCTTGACGCTTATTGGCGAGAGCAAAATGAATGAATAACTTTATTCGTTAAAAATAATTTGGAGGTAAAAACAATGACAAAGGCAGAACTGATCAATCTTATCGCAGAAAAGGGCGATTATTCAAAGAAGGACGCTGAGAAGGCACTTACAACTGTTATTGATTCTGTATCAGAGACACTTGCTAACGGCGAGAAGATCTCACTGGTAGGTTTCGGTACATTCGAGGTTAGAGAGAGAGCTGAAAAGACAGCTATCAATCCTCGTACAAAGGAGCAGATCACTGTTGCAGCTAAGAAAGTTCCTGCATTCAAGGCAGGCAAGGCTCTTAAGGACGCTGTAAACAAGTAATCTAAAGCTTATGCCACTCAGACCTAGCCTGCGGGTTAGGTCTTTTTTACTACAAAGGAGGAAAATATGCGGCTTGATAAATACCTGAAAGTCACAAGACTTATTAAACGACGTACCATTGCAAACGAAGCTTGCGATGCAGGCAAGGTGCTTGTGAACGATAAGATTGCAAGAGCTTCATATGACGTGAAAGTTGGCGACATTATCACCATAAATATGGGTCAGAAGCCTGTCAAGGTGGAAGTTCTCAATGTCACCGAATATGTAAAAAAAGAAGAAGCAGCCGAAAATTATCGTGTTATCAGCTAAAAAAAAGAGGACCGCTCAATGCGATCCTCTTAATTTTTTATCTATTATGCATTTGCGCTCAGATCATAATCTGACAGATCAATATCAGAGAGATCGTAGTCATCATAATCATCATAATCATCATAGTCATCATAATCTGACTCAAGATCACCCTCTGCATTTACAAGCATATTGTAGACCTCGTCACCAAGAACTTTCTTTACATTAGCAACAAATCCATCACTGTCACAGCCTGCAAGGTATGTATTCATTTGATCGTCATTTGTGATGTCATAGATCTTGTCGCCTGACGGAACAGTGATGTCAGAAGCCTCTGTCTTATTTCCTGTAACTGCCATTGTAACAAACTGCTTGCCGTTCATGCCAAACTCAACAGAAAGATCAAGCTTGTCAGCAGTTGAAGCAGAAGCAAGCTCTACCCAGCCTGATACAGCCTGAGAATCAGATGTACCATTCACATCAAATCTGATAGTGCCCGAGAATGCGTCACCCTCTTCTTTAAGGTCTTTGAGAGTCACCTCAGCTTCCATTGAGTCAAAGTTTATGCTCGGTGAAACTGCCATGGTAGGCTCAAGGGAAAGTCCACCGTCAGCAGAAGTCATGTCAGCGTCTATATCTGAATCAGACGCAGTTTCCATTTTCATTGTGAACTTGCCATTTGTAACACCGTCAACATTATTTGCAGAACCCTTGAATGATGCACTGCCCTCACTGCCCATGTCAAGACTAAAATCAACAGCCACAACGTCGTCCTTAAGAATGGTGTAAAGAGTTGCACCCTCGCCGTCTTTTTCAAAGCTAAAGCCCGCAAAATCATCACCGCTGTAGTAAGCGTTAAATGTTGCAGTTTCGTCAAGATTATCACTTGCAAAAAGTGAATCCATAGAATCAGCATACTGTGAGATTATCTCATCATATGACATACCAAGCTCTTCAGCAACGCCTGCCTTGTTGAACATATCTTTAAGCGTAGCGTCGTCCTTAGCCTTGTCAAGAACAGCCTTAAAAGCAGCCTTTACATCATTGCCTGAGATAGTGTATTCCTTAGTTGTATAGCTGTACTCGTTTCCGTCAATGTCACCAGTCTTTTTCTCACCGTCAACAGGCTTAGGGAAAGAGCCCTCCATAACCTTCTTGTATTCCTCCAGATCCTTTTCAAGTGCGTCAGTATCAAAATCAACATCAGCGCCCTCAGCAGAATCAAAGAGAGAATCAAGGTCAATGCCCTGTGAAGAAAGCTCACTGCCTACCTTGTCTTTAAGGCTGTCAACGTTAACCATAAGATAAGCGTCAGAAAGCTCAGGTATCTGAACATAAGCCGACTTGTTATCTCTGGAATATATAGCATTAGCAGACACAAGATTATTTCCGCCATATGTTAGCGAAACATCTGCTGCAGTGTTGCTTCCCTTCTGCTTTGTAACAGTTGTCACAGAAATAGGCTGTAAGCTAACACCTGCCTGCTCTGTGAAGCCCTCGCCGAATGAAACAGTAGCCGTTGCATTGTAAGCAAAATCAAGTTCGCCCTTGATAGCCTTTTCAGCCGTGCCAAGAGTGTTGTTTATATTATCTGCCACCTGAGTAAGCTTAGCCTTTCCGCCCTCAGTTTTACCATCATTACTGTCTTTATTTACAAAATAATAGCCAAGACCTGAGCCAACTATGCTAAGACCCAAAACGCCTGCCAATACAGGTGTAAGCACTTTATTTTTTACCATTTTATTTCCTCCTTAAAGAAACTCATGTTTCTGTTCGTATTTAAAATATAACATACTTTTAACAATTTGTCAATAGACTAATATATTACAAATCAGCTACAAATGCCCCTAAAATAACAAAAAAGAGAGGCACAAGACCTCTCTTCATCATATTCTCTTATCAGCCAAATTCAAATCCGCCAGCCCTCACTCTGTCAATAAAGTCCCCGAGGATATCAGTATTGGTTTTCGATACCGAGTGTAGGAGATAAATAGCCCCCGGGTGAGCCGCATTCACAAGCTTTTCAAGTGCCTGCCCCTCATCAGGCTGATTGTTCACGTCCCAATCAGCGTAAGCAAAGCTCCAAAGCTCAGTCTCATAACCGCAGTTTGCCGTCACTCCAAGAGAGAACTCCGAAAACTCGCCCATAGGCGGTCTGAACACTGTCATGGTATAATCATAGTTATCCTCCATATACTTATGGAAATCCTTTATCTCCGACTCACATTCCGCCTGCCCAAGCGTCGGCATAGAATAATGGTGTACCGAATGATTTCCCACAATATGCCCCTCGTCTATCATACGCTTCACAAGCTCAGGATTTTTCTCTGCATAATCCTGCAAAAGAAAAAACGTCGCCTTGACCTTTTTCTCTTTCAGCACATCGAGGATCTTTTCAGTGTATCCGTTCTCATACCCCTGATCAAAGGTCAGATATATCTTGTCATCATTATTTATAGCCTTTGCGTTAAGCTTGCCGTATTGTGCATTAAAATCAAGCGCACCAGTCGTCCTGTTCTTTTCGTCCACAAGAACGCCTTGACCATATCCGACCTTGTCATGTGAAAGCCCCGAAAGATCTATCTTTTCCTTTGCGGTTTTCTTTCCCACAGCCACAGGCTCGATGACCGCCGAGCTTGTTCCCTCTGATGAATTTCCCTCACGCATTATCACTGTCCTGCCACAAGCACTGAGCGCTACAACTGCACAAATAAGTGCCATGCAATTTCTTATCTTCATATGAAGCCCTCCGTTTTCTTATCATCTTATACTATTATGTTCAGAAAACGGCTTTATACAAAAATACGTTTCAGGTAAATTCTGACGTAAAACAAAAAAGGCGGTAAAAACTACCGCCTTTAAATATCAGTTATGACTCAAGATAGGACTTCACCAATGCCTGCAAAAGTTCGTCTCTGTCAATATGACGAATAAGACTTCTGGCATTATTGTATGTTGTTATGTAGGTCGGGTCCTCAGAAAGAATATAACCTACGATCTGATTAATAGGATTATAGCCCTTCTCTTTCAGAGCGTCATATATGATTGTAAGTGTCTTTTTCAGCTCAGCCTCCTTGTCGTGCTGTACTGAAAATTCCATAGTTTGTTCGTGCATTATGCTCAGCCCCTCTGCAATGTATTAATATCAGCAATACGCCTGATATTATTATACTCCATTTGTTTCAAAATAACAAGTCAAAAAGCAAAATTTATGCACATTATACAAATCAAGCACTATATTTTTTACATTCTGAGTTCAGCACCGATAGCCTTGAGAGCTTCAAGAACTTTCTTCATAGCCTTGTCAGCCTGCTCGTCAGTAAGCGTGCCGTCATGTGAACGCATTGAAATGGAGTATGAAACAGACTTCTTGCCCTTTTCGATCTGCTCACCCTTGTAAACGTCAAAGAGCGTTACCTTTTCAAGTATCGAGCCAACAGCCTTGCTTATAGTCTTTTCAAGAAGAGCCGCAGGGATATCGTCATCACAAACGATAGACAGATCTCTTGTTGTAGCAGGATACTTAGGCAGTGGCTTATATGTCTTCTGAGCAACACAGCTTGCCATAAGCTCAGGAACATTTATCTTGCCCACATAAGCTCTTGCGTCAATGCCGTAGTTCTCCAGAACTCTCGGGTGAAGCTCGCCAAAAATGCCGATCTCCTCACCATTTACTTTAACGACAGCAACTCTTCCCAGGTGGAAAGCGTAGAACTCGTCAAAGCTACATTCAGCAGTAGCCTTTTCAAACTCAACTTTCTGTGCGCCAAGCTTAGAGAGCAGACCCTCAACAACGCCCTTGATGTCATAGAAATCAGCCTTCGTCTCAGTGTCATAGAAACCAAAACCAAGTCTTTCAGGCTCGTTAGGAAGCACCTCTCCCTCAACAGGTATATACTCGTTTCCTCTCTCGAAGATATAGCACTCAGGGTTGCGGTAGCTGTAGTTTCTTGCAAGCACTTCACACACAGACGGAATAATAGTCGTTCTCATAACGCTAGTGTCCTCGCCAAGAGGGTTTGTGATAACAACTGTCTTTCTCAGTTTTGAGTCAGCAGGAAGATTTATCTTGTCGAAATACTTAGGCGAAATGAATGAGAATGTAGATATCTCGTTAAGACCCATAGCGAGCATAGATCTCTGTATATGTCTGTCAAACTTCTGCGCCTCGGTGAGCTTAGCCTGTGCAACGCCTCTAACGATAGTGTTCGGTATCTTGTTGTAACCGTAAAGTCTAGCAACTTCCTCTGCCACGTCAGCCTTGCAGGCAATGTCCACTCTGTACCATGGTGAAACTACCTTGCCGTCCTTTATCTCAAAGCCAAGCCTTGTGAGATATTCAACCATGTCGCTCTCAGGTATTTCAGTACCAAGGAACTTATTTATCCACTCAGGATCAAAATCCACCGTCTTAGGTGTTTCGTCCTCATAGTTCTCATCAATATAAGTCTTTACGACCTCGCCAGCACCAAGCTCTTCAACAAGCTGGAAAGCTCTCATAAGAGCCTCGTAGCACTCATGTGGGTCAAGACCCTTTTCATATCTTGCAGAAGCGTCAGTTCTCATGCCAAGCTTTTTGGCTGTAGTTCTTACGCTTGCGCCGTCAAAGCAAGCTGACTCAAATACAACAGTAGTTGTATCGTCCATGATACCGCTGTATTCGCCGCCCATAACGCCTGCTACAGCAACTGGCTTTTCAGCGTCAGCAATAACGAGCATCTCTTCTGAAAGCTCTCTTACTTCTCCGTCAAGAGTTGTGATAGTTTCTCCTGCCTTAGCGTTTCTGATGTTGATAGATGCGTCCTTAACATATCTCAGGTCAAAAGCGTGCATCGGTCTGCCGTATTCAAGCATAACATAGTTTGTAATATCAACAAAGTTGTTGATAGGTCTAACGCCGCAGCCTCTCAGTCTTTCTCTCATCCAACGAGGTGAAGGACCTATCTTTACGTTTTTAACGATACCGGCCATATATCTCTTGCAAAGGTCAGTATTGTGTATCTTTACCTTGAGCATATCGTTGATATCCCCGTCAATGCCCTTGAACTCAGGCTTCTTGACTTTCAGCTCGGTGCCGAAAGTAGCCGCAGTTTCTCTTGCAAGACCTATAACAGAAAGGCAGTCAGGTCTGTTTGAAGTTATCTCAAACTCAACAGTTGTGTCATTGTATCCAATAGCCTCATGGATATCCTTGCCCACTGTCTTGTCGCAGTCATCGCCAAGAATGAAAATTCCGTCCTCTATAGCATATGGGAAATCGTGAACAGAAAGTCCAAGCTCGCCCAGAGAGCAAAGCATACCGTTTGACGCAACGCCTCTCAGCTTGCCCTTTGTTATCTTCACCTGCTTGCCCTCGTGAAGTACAGATGACTTGTGCTTTGCAACAGGCACAAAATCTCCCTCGTGAACGTTCTGAGCACCAGTAACTATCTGAACAGGCTCGTCCTCTCCCACGTCTACCTGAGTGATGAACATATGGTCAGAGTCAGGGTGACGCTCCATAGAAACTACCTTGCCCACAACAACGTTAGAAATATCTTCGCCCTCCTGCTCAAAGCACTCTACCTTTGAGCCTGAAAGCGTCAGAGCGGAAACAAAATCCTTTATCGGCATATCGCAGTCTACATAGTCTGCAAGCCATTTCATTGACAAATCCATTTATTATTCCTCCGTAATCTTATCATTTACCGCAGTTTTGTATCTTCTCGTCCAAGTCTTTCAGAAACAGCGGTCTGTAAATGTAAAAATCCTTCCACTGTTTTATGTTCACAGTATATTTTATCCCGAAATTATCAGTTATCTCAGCTTTCATGCTGTCATTGACACCATTCGTGCTGTGAACTATGGTCTTGAACTCTCTAATATCCGTATATTTTATAAGCAGTTTAGCCTTAGGCACATACATATATCTGTCAAGTAGATAAAAGGTCTTGTATTTAAACTCGCTTCCCTCTATCTCGCTTTCCAAAGCCAGCATATCCTGAGCGTCAAATTGCTCCAGCCTTGCAAGGTTCCCTCTGTATTGTTTTACCTGCCTTTTAAATCCTCTTATTCCGATAAAAAGCAGGATACCCAGAAAAATCATCAGAAACCCACATAGCATGAGCATATCCCATGCACTCTGCTGATCTTTTACAAGCATGACCGATAACCCACCGCCAACGCCTACTATCAGCGCCATAAATGTGCTGATAGCCGCCGACGTTACAAGCTTAGCCTTTGACGGCACAAGCTTTCTGTAAAGCCTGCTCTGGCTCATAACTTCATTCATCAGAACTGCTCTAAAAATCTCATATCGTTCTCATAAAGCAGACGCATATCATTGATGTTGTATCTGCCCATTGTTATTCTTTCAAGACCGATACCAAATGCAAATCCGCTGTAAACCTCAGGGTCAATGCCACAGCCCTCAAGTACCTTAGGGTGTACCATACCTGCGCCGAGAAGCTCTACCCAGCCCTCCTGCTTGCACATTGAACAGCCCTTGCCATGGCAGTTGAAGCACATAAGGTCAACTTCAGCAGAAGGCTCTGTGTATGGAAAATGGTGCGGACGCAGTCTTATCTGAGTGTCCTCGCCGTAAAGACGCTTCATAAGAAGCTCCAGCGTACCCTTAAGGTCAGCCATAGTGATGCCCTTGTCAATAACAAGACCCTCTATCTGGTGGAACAGCGGTGAATGTGTAGCGTCCACTGTGTCAGAACGGTAAACTCTGCCCGGTGAAATGATTCTGATAGGCGGCTTTCTCTTCTCCATAGTTCTTATCTGAACGGAAGAAGTCTGTGTTCTAAGAACAACGTTCTCATTGATGTAGAATGTATCCTGCGTATCTCTTGCAGGGTGAGATTTAGGCATATTCAGTGCCTCGAAGCAATAATGGTCTGTCTCTACCTCAGGGCCGTCAACGATATCAAAGCCCATGCCAAGGAACACTTCCTCGACCTCTTCAAGAGTAGCGTTCAGAGGGTGAGGTCTGCCTATTCTTGTTTTCTTGCCCGGAAGCGTAACGTCTATAGCTTCTTCTGTGAGCCTTACCTGCTCCATTTTGCTTTTAAGCTCTTCCTTACGCTTGTTGAGAGCGTTCTCAATATCAGCTCTTACCTTGTTTGCAAGCTGACCGATAACAGGTCTTTCCTCTGCGGAAAGCTTGCCCATTTGCTTAAGTATGGAAGTTATCTCTCCCTTTTTGCCAAGAAATCTTACTCTGAAATCTTCCAACAGCTTGGCGTCATCAATATGTGAAAGTTCTTCTTTCGCACGCTCGTCAATGCTTTTCAATTGTTCTTTCATTACTTATCCTCCTATAAAAATAAGCCCTGCCCCGACTAAACAGGACAAGACTTTGAAATTCTTGTTTATACCACCTATCAGTAAAGAGCCAACACTCTCCCGTCCTTAACGCAGACAGACGTTCACGCTTACTAAAGACTATCTCTCATTCGGCATGACCACTCGCAAGTGAACTTCATTTTGTCAGGATATAAAGCCGCTTTCAGAAAACGCACACACGCCGCAGCTTCTCTCTGAAGACCCTTAGCAAAACTACTCTCTCGGTCATAGTGTTTTAAGTGTATTGATACAATAATATGTTATCACATTCTGCCCCACATTTCAAGGGCTTAACAAAAAGTTTACAACTACAACCCATGCTTATGAAGCTTATCCCACTTCATATCCTCCTCGGAGTAATAATCGTCCTCCTCGTCCTCTATCTTGTTGTATTCCTTGTGTGGATAACCTATCTTCTCATAAAAGTCATTGATAAGCACAAGCTTGCCCTTAGTGTCCTGAAAGCTCAGAGCTATCATACCGTCCTCAGGCACAAAAGCTTTTTCCCTGCCCTCTTTGTCCCTAACCACAAAGCTAGACTTCTCTGTATTTTTCAGCTTGCAGACGAGTCTGCCCTTGTTTGTCTGATAAGACTTCTCTACTTCCTCATAGTAAAGGCATATGTGCAGATAGCTTTTAGAAAGCTCCATGCGTTGAGAGTGTTCAATGTGATCCTCATATATCCTCGTGTAAACATCAGCGTCCCGTGAAAGCGAGTAATACCAATACATAAGCCCGCCCACAGAACAATTGCAAGCCCCCAGCAGTATAAGCAGAACCTTTGCAAAGACCGCACTTGCAAACACCGCACCAATTATGATGATAACGACCCCAAGCAGGATATTCTTATACATATTCCTCTGCATTTTCCTGTGTTCTTCAATATCATGTGCCGCCTTGACCTGCCTCTCCGCCCTTGACAGCTTCGGAGGATATTCATAAACCGCCTGCAAAACATTCACCTCTCAACTCTTTGACTTTTCCATAGCAAGTACAGATTTTGTATAGCGTTTTTGCTTTCTAACAGAATGAAAAAAGTCTCTTATTATCATTTAAGCTTTTAACATCTTTTGATATCAACGTTCTTAATGTGTCTCTACACTCCTCAATCTGCCTATACAGAATTGTGTTCTCAGCTCTTAGTTCTTCTATCTTGTCAATCATTTTATGGTTTAATGACATAGATTGTGTCAATAAATCATACATTTCGTGATATTTTTTATCTCTCATTGGCTATTTTTACTCTCCTTTAAGACTTCTTATACAACACGCATTACATTTTGTCTTATATTTCTTAATTTAAAAAGTATACAGACCAATAAGAGGAATTAATTTCAACATACACCACAAGATATGTTTTAGGCTTTCTTTGATACAAATAATCTAAATCTTCTTTGAAAGATTGTATCATTCCTCCTATATCAGTTTCATCAAAATAGATTGTATATTCGTCATTATATCCCGAATTATTTGGAGTTTTTTCTCTTATACACAAATCATAGTATTCTTCTAGTGTATTAAATTCCTCTCCATAAGTTGAAAATTCCATATAATGAGTATTTACATATTCAGCCTTGCTGTTTGAATATTCCTGCAATTCTTTCTTCATCGCATCAATATCTGCCTGTGTGATTTTGTCACTCTTCTTAGTTGTCGCCGTCACGACCCCCGAATACTTGCCATAGTGATTATTATTCGTCTTTTTGTCGTCCTGCTTGCAAGCCCTTATCTTGAACTGATACTTTGTCGCAGGCGCAAGCTTCTTCACAGTGTAGCTTGTCCCTGTGGTCTTGCCTATCTCTTTCCATTTGCCTTTTATGTTCTGATAAATGCGGTAATTTGTACAGCCTATCTTCGTCCAAGAAAGCTTAACGCTGTCAGTGCCAACACTGCTTACCTTTAGCCCCTTGCAAGCCTGCGGATTGGTCGCCGTGTTCCAGTTTGCGGAATATTCTCCGTAAACTTTCTTGCCCTTTACAGTCTTGTATGCCCTTACTTTAAAATTTTCTCTCGTTGCATTAGGCAGCTTCTTAACTGTGTAGCTCGTACCCTTGCAATCCCCAAGCTTGTTGTACTTGCCGTTTTTTCGCATATAAACAGTGTAACCGCTCGCACCCTTTACCTTGCTCCATTTAAGCTGTATCTCACTGTTTGAAAGAGTCTTAGATTTAAGCCCCGTTACCTTGCCAACACTCGCCGCTTCCGCAACGATAGCCGTCTGTGAGAATATCCCCATATCCTCCGCCGCAGGTACAACAGCCCCCGTGCCCATAAGCATTGCCGCCATAACAACAGCCGCCGTTTTCTTCATACCATTCTTCATAAAAAGCACCTCTCCCAGTCCTCTATAATTTCACATATTTCAGGGTGATATTACATGATACCATAAAATCGAATATTTGTCAATACTTTTACAAAAAAATATAACATTTCGTAGGGGCGAACACTGTTCGCCCGTCGAAGCAACAAACCATATGCCACATCTTTACCCAATAAAAAAGCACAGCCCTCATTAAAAAGAGCTGTGCTATATTTTTTTACATCACCTAGATGTAGGAAACAGCGCAATTCCTGTTTCACAGAAATGCGACGTCCCACATATCACCATATCTAAGTCTTAAAATCAGCTATTCTTCTTGCTGTCATTCTCTCTTATCTCAACACGGCGTATCTTACCGCTGATAGTCTTAGGCAGCTCGTCCACGAACTCAACTATTCTAGGATACTTGTAAGGAGCAGTTGATTGCTTAACATAGTTCTGAAGCTCCTTGGCAAGCTCAGGAGAAGCAGTGTAGCCCTTTGCAAGCACGATAGTAGCCTTAACTACCTTGCCTCTGATAGCGTCATCAGCCGCCGTGATAGCGCACTCAAGTACAGAAGGGTGTTCCATAAGGATACTCTCTATCTCGAAAGGTCCTATACGATAACCCGAAGCCTTGATAAGGTCGTCCGTTCTTCCAACATACCAGTAGTAACCGTCATCGTCCATGTATGCCGTGTCGCCTGTGTGGTACATACCAAATCTCCAAGCGTTGTCCGTTGCCTCAGGGTTTCTGTAATACTCCTTGAACAGCGCAGGGTTTTCGCCCCTCTTAGCGTAAACAACGATCTCGCCTGTCTCGCCTACCTTAACAGGCTTGCCCTCGTTGTCAACGATACCGATATTGTAAAGCGGTGTAGGCTTACCCATGGAGCCCGGCTTTGGCTCCATGCCGTAAAGATTGCCCACAAGCACAGCGCCCTCTGTCTGACCAAAGCCCTCCATAAGCTTAAGACCTGTGTACTCATACCACTTGTTGAATACTTCAGGGTTAAGAGCCTCACCGGCGATACAGCTATATTTCAGTGAAGACAGGTCATAGTTTTCAAGACCCTCCTTGATGAAAAATCTGTACATTGTCGGAGGTGCGCAGAAAGAAGTCAGCTTGTAATCCTGAATTACTTTCAGCACGTTTGCAGGAATAAATCTGTCGAAGTCATATACAAAAGTCGTTGCACCGCAGATAAACTGACCAAACATCTTGCCCCATGCACACTTTGCCCAGCCTGTCTCAGAAACAGTAAGGTGCAGTGAGTTCTCGTCAAGGTGGTGCCAGTGCTTAGCAGTGATAATGTGTGCCGCAGCCAGTGAATACTTGTGCAGTACCATTTTAGGATAGCCGGTAGTACCGGAGCTGAAATACATGAGCATTGACTCAGTAACGTGTGTTTCGATCCTCTCAAAAGTCTTTGGATACTTGTCCATTTCGCTGAGAAAATCTATCCAACCCTCTTTAGCACCGTGAGTGATAAACTTCTCCTTCATGCCGCTGTACTGTTCAAGAGCTGAATCCACCTGATTAGGAACATCGTCCTCCGCAGTTGCCACGATATAAGATATAGAAGCAGCATCAAAGCGGTAAACATAGTCTTTTTTCTTGAGCTGACAAGTTGCAGGCACAAGGATAGCGCCTATCTTCATAAGACCGTAAGCAAGGAACCAGAACTCATAATGACGCTTAAGAACAGCCATAACAAAATCGCCCTTCTTAACGCCGTGAGCCTGCATCATGTTAGCCACCTGACTGCTCTTTTCAGAAAGATCCTTGTAAGTGAAGATATGCTCCTCACCCTCCTCATTGACCCACTGCATAGCCACCTTATCAGGCACGTTCTTAGCCAGCTCATCTATAACGTCATATGAGAAGTTGAAGTTCTCAGGCAGGTCAAGCTTAAAGCTTTTAAGTCTGCCCTCGCTGTCAAGCTCCTCGTCAACAAACCTCTTGTAAAAATCAGCCATTACAAAACTCATATATGAAATCCTCCGTTTTAATTATATCCTGTTTATCTCATGACAAATGCTCACTATGTCCTGCGGAACTTCCGCAATATACTTCGCACCTGCATTTTCAAGTTCTTCTCGGCCCCTGAAGCCCCATTCACAGCCAATGCAGTCAAGGCCTGCATTTTTTGCCGTCATAACGTCCACATCAGAATCGCCGATAAGCACAGCTTCCTCAGCCTTGACCCCAAGCGTGCCAAGAATATTGTATATTATCTCAGGCGCAGGCTTTGTCGGAACACCGTCCTTTTTGCCCTCGATCAGGTCAAAATCTTTCTCACCGAAAATATTCTTTACAATGTAGTTCACAAAGCCGTCAGGCTTGTTTGAAGCCACCGCCGTCATAATGCCCTCATTGCGAAGCGTGTCAAGCACCTCGCAGATATGCTCATAAGGCTTGGTCTTGTTCACACATCTCTTGTTGTATTCCTCAGAGAACTCAGCATGATACTTTTTGATGTTCTCCTCGCTTCTCAGCTTCTCAGGCAAAGCCCGCTCAACAAGCTTCAAAGTACCATTTCCCACTAAATGCTTGTAGGTATCATAATCAAACACAGGAAACCCATATCTCTCAAGTACCGCATTCATGGCGTCCCCAAGATCATAAATAGAATTTACAAGCGTTCCGTCCAAATCAAAAATAAATAGCTTTTTCATAAAACCAGCTATAAAAAAAGCCTTTCCTCCCTCCGACTTTCCATAAACTTGTCGGTCACCATGCACTAATTTTTACACTTATCGCAAGTTTATACATATATCATAACTTTGTACACTTATCATAAGTTTGTACATCAATCGCAAATTTATACACTTGTCTAAAAATCACGAGATTTATTATACACTGATATTATGGCTTGTTTATGAACATACACACCTGTAATTGTTAAATTAAAATTCACAAAGATATCTATGTGATACATATTTATGTGAATAAGAAAATTGTTTTAAGCAAATATAGTCTGTTCAGCGAATATTTTAAGCCCTATACATATTAAAATAACTCCCCCAACTATCCTTGCCTTGCTTTTGAGTTTTCCGCTGAATTTGTTACCAAGCATAAACCCACAGAACGATAAGGCCGCCGTAACAACACATATAAACGCCGCCGACCTGACTATGCCCACACCAAGTGCCGCAAAGCTTATGCCCACAGCCAATGCGTCCACAGAGGTGGCAAATCCCTGCACAAGCACCGCCCCGAAAGTGAGCCTGCCCCCTGTCTGGATCTCATCCTCCCCCGAACCGCATATCATGTTCAACCCTATGAACCCAAGCAGTATCAAAGCTATCCAGTGGTCGAACCTCTCTATGTACTCCGCAAAATTCATGCCCAGCGTATAGCCGATCGCAGGCATTATCCCTTGAAAAAGCCCGAATATGATACCGCACATCAATGCTCCCCTGACTCTCCCCTTTCTGACACAAAGCCCATTAGTCACCGATACCGCAAAAGCGTCCATAGAAAGTCCACACGCAGTAAGAAAAAGCTCAAAAATACTCATATAATCCCCCTGTATAATTTATAAAAACAGCTTTACATTCAATCTTGACTTGCCTTATATTTTTATCTGCACCCACACTTTTTACACCTGCTACCACACCTTTTCTGCAGGGGCGATTAGCGTTCGCCAGTCGAAGCAACAAAACCATGCTTTCATCAAATAAAATAGCCCCCACTCAACAAAAAAACGCCATCTCCGTAAAATACAAAATAACATCTTTGCATTTTCCGAAAACAGCGTCATACCGTTATATTTTGTTAATCCTCACACTTTGAAGCAAGAAGCGAGCTGTATTGATTTCTGAACTGCTCAAATCTGCCTTCGTCAAGAGCCTCTCTTATCTTCTCCGTGAGCGTGTTGTAGAAATACAGATTGTGCATAACTGCCAGCCTGCCGCCCAACTGCTCCTCAGACTTGAACAGATGACGAATATACGCCCTGCTGTGATTACGGCAAGCAGGACAATCGCAATGCTCGTCAATAGGTCTAGGGTCAGTTTCATACCTTTTATTAGTGATGTGCATAATGCCGTTCCATGTGAACAGCGTTCCGTGACGTGCATTTCTGCTTGGCATTACGCAATCAAAGAAATCCACACCCCTGTAAACAGCCTCGATTATGTTTGTCGGCGTGCCAACGCCCATAAGATATCTCGGCTTATCCTTTGGCATAAAAGGCTCGACCTTTTCAATTATGTTATACATGACCGCAGTAGGCTCGCCTACAGCCAGACCACCAATAGCAAAGCCCGAACAGTATTCCATTTCTCTTATGCGCTTCATATGCTCGATACGCAGATCCTCATAAGTACAGCCCTGATTGATACCAAACAGCATCTGATGCTTGTTTATAGTCTCCTCAAGTCCGTTGAGCCTTTTCTGCTCAGCGATACATCTCTCAAGCCACCTTACCGTTCTGTCGCAGCTTGCCTTTGAATAGCTATGCTCAGCAGGGTTTTCCACACACTCGTCAAACGCCATTGCAATAGTAGACGCAAGGTGCGATTGTATCTGCATACTCTCCTCAGGGCCCATAAAAATCCTGCGACCGTCAACGTGAGAGTTGAAGTACACGCCCTCCTCTTTGATTTTACGCAGCTTGGCCAAAGAAAATACCTGAAATCCACCGCTGTCTGTAAGAATAGGCTTGTCCCAGTTCATGAACTTGTGAAGTCCGCCCATTTTGTATATAATGTCATCGCCCGGTCTGACGTGCAAATGATAGGTATTGCAAAGCTCCACCTGCGTTTTAAGCTCGTTTTTTAAATCAATGGAAGAAACTCCGCCCTTTATTGCCGCCGAAGTTCCCACGTTCATAAAAACAGGCGTCTGTATAGTTCCATGAACAGTTTCAAACTGCCCCCTGCGTGCAGCACCCTCTTGTTTAAGTAATGTAAACATAAATTCTCCTTTATCATTCTATTATATCAGACGGCAGCCAGCCGACTGTGGCCTTTTCCGTAATTACCAAAGACATTGTTTCATCTTCATCAAAGACCGATACCCGCTCACCTTTTCTGACAGCAGGAAACGATGACAAAAACTGATATACATGAGGCTTTTCATCAAAAAAATATATTTCACGGTCAGGAATAAGACCCTCGCCCTCTGAATACTCATCTCTGACCTTTGTCATATATCCATTTTTCTCAATTATCGTTATATCCTGCTTTTCCCAATCAATATAAACAGGTTTCATGTCACATGAAAAATCCTTTAAGACAGTTTTCTTTGGCACATCTGTATCCCAAATTATTCTATGAGAATAATTCTCGCCGCACTTATCAATGATAAACAAATTCATCTGACAAGCCTTCTTGATAGTCATTCCGCCGTCAATACATATCATTTTCTTTTTGCTGTCGATTATCGGAAGATTAGTCACATTTGAACGCTTATAATTGTATGTGGGATAATGCCCGAATACAAGCTGCTTTCCTGTTGGATTTTCTTTCCGTAAAAACCACGGAACAGTTATAGCATAAATATCATCTGTATTTCTCCAATCAGGACGGTTTTCAAGTCCTCCATGAACAAAAACATATTCCTCTGTTTCAAGGCACGTTGGAAGCTCTCTTATAAAAGATAACAGCTCGCCATACTTCTCTACAACTTTTTCTCTTATCTCAAGCCAGTTGCCCTCCCAGCAGTCAACATATCCCAGCGTATTAGCCATTTGCCTGAACGTGTTATGCTCATTGCGGTAAAACTGCTGCTGGAACCGCTTGAACTCATAGTGATAAGCCATTCTTGAACACATTATGTCATTATTGCCCATTAATAATATTGCCTTGTCACTTTTATCGCAAAGAGCCTTGACATATTCAAGGGTCTTTATATTGTCACTGCCATGTTCAAGTATGTCGCCGACTATCACAAGATAGTCATTTTGCGGGTCATATTTTGCCTTTTTCAGCAGTCTATCAAAAAGCTGCCAATGGGTATGGATATCGCTGACAGCAAGAATCCTGCATTTTTCAGGCAGCGAAAAATCAATGATCTTATCCATTAATTCTCACCATTTCTAAGATCGTACATAGCCATACTTTCTCTTGTTCTGTACTCATGCTTTTCATAATATCCAATAAGCTCTCCCTCATCATTTCTGAGAGCTATCATGTAAACGTCCTTATTTTCCTTTTCATTATGAAAAGTGTAGACCTTGTTGTTGCCCTTATCCTTTTTGAACCATGCAATGACCTGTTCTATCTTGTCATTAGAATCCCCATTGTGACAGCCCTTTATGGATCTGCCCACAAGAGCCGCTCCTCCACGCTTTTCATATCTTTTGACCGCTGTCGGGTTCATATATACTATCGTATGCTCAAGGTCACAAATAACCACAGGTGCATCGTCTGCGTCAATAACGCTCTTAAAAAAGTTATTTTCCATTTCCGTTCTCCTTTATGATATCATTCCTGCCCCTTATTCCTTTAAGCACCATATCCAGAGGCACACCAAATATTTTTATGCAAAGCACCAATACAATAGGTATCGCTGTAAGTGCCAAATAAAGCTCCCAACGTTCAGGAAAAGCCTTTGCAAGATAAGCCTGATATCCATAGTATGTGAGCATATAGACTAAAGTCCTGTGCCAGAAGTACACCTGCAAAGTCCTGGAGCCGCACTTTGTTATCAGTGGAATCTTCACATCAAGCCCAATACCAAGCACCGCCAAACAAAGCAGTGCCGAGATACCCATAACAAGAAGCCTGCTCAAAAAAGTGCAATCCATGTCCGTTGCTTCAGATATGGAAAAATAAGAGTTTCTTCCCGTAAGAAGCATTCTCAGCGGATAAACAAGCTTTGTTTTTCCAAAGCAGAAATAAGCCCAAATGCCTATCACTCCCAAGGACAGCACCCTTACATACCACTTCTTCACAAAATCAGCCACCTTTTCAGGGTCAAGCACATATCCGCAGTAGTAAAACGGGAAAAACACCACTATCCTGGATAGCTCATATTCATCGCCCACGCTAGGGTCATACCCTGCCGCAAGTGCCGTCACCATAGCCGCCGTAAGCACCGCCCAAGGTCTGCTGTTTCTTAACAGATAGCAAAGCACCATAAATGCCGCCATTGCGAACATATACCAATATACACCATCGCCGCCTAAAAGGTCAAAGAAAATCTCGCCATCACTGTTTTCCTTGTCAAAATCCGTCTGAAATCTCACCTGCGACCAATAATTCAGGCATTTCATTAACATTCCGATAACAACAAATCCAAGCGTCTTCCCAAGCACTTTCCTGCCGTCATCATGCCCCCTGTTGAACAGTCCTGATATGAATATAAACAACGGCATATGAAAAGCATACAAAAACACAAATGCGCCGCTAAAAACCTTTGCCTGCGGTACACCTGTTTCACCGCCGCCGTCACCAAAAAGCTTGACAGTGCTGTCGTCTATCAAATGCCCCAAGACCACAAGCACTATAAGCAGAAATTTCAGATTGTCATATAAATACAGTCGTTTCTTCTCCCCTGACTTAACGTCATTCATTTAGAAAAAACCTCCGTAAAACAAAGTTTGAAATGAGATATCATCGCCGCAGGCGATACCTTAATTTCTCACTCAGATATTATGAGCATACAATCACCAAAGCTGAAAAATCTGTATTTCTCCTCCACAGCTATCTTATAAGCATTCATAGTGTTCTCGTATCCCATAAATGCAGAAACAAGCATAATAAGTGTGCTTTCAGGCAGGTGGAAATTAGTAACAAGTCCGTCAAGCACCTTGAACTCAAAGCCTGGATAAATAAATATCTCCGTGTAACCGTCACATGGAACTATCTTTCCGTCATTGAATGCCGCCACGCTCTCCAGCGTCCTGCATGAAGTAGTACCCACCGCAATAACACGTCCACCATTTTTCTTCGTTTCGTTTATCATGTCTGCAGTTTCACGGCTAAGCTCATAATGTTCCCTGTGCATCTTATGGTCAAGGACCTTGTCCTCCTTAACAGGTCTGAAAGTGCCAAGACCAACGTGCAGAGTAACATACGCAATGTTCACACCCATTGCCTTTAAGTCCTCAAGCTGCTGCTCAGTGAAATGCAGACCGGCAGTCGGCGCAGCAGACGAGCCAAGCTCATGAGCATAAACCGTCTGGTATCTGTCCTTGTCCTTCAGCTTTTCAGTAATATAAGGCGGCAAAGGCATCTGACCTATCTCGTCAAGTGTGGCAAAGAAATTCTCCTCGCACTCAAATCGTGCGATACGGTTTCCGTCCTCCAACACATCAATTATCTCCGCCTTCAGCTTACCGCCGCCAAAAACAAATCTTGTGCCGATCTTGGCTTTTTTGCCAGGTCTGCAAAGGATCTCCCAGACCATGTTCTCTTTCTGCTCCACAAGCAAAAACTCAATGAATGAGCCTGTGTCCTCACGCTCGCCGTATATCCTCGCAGGAAGAACCTTTGAGTCGTTAAGCACAAGCAAGTCACCTTTTTTGAGATAATTGCATAGATTATAGAAATGGTCGTGTACCACCTCTCCCGTCTGCCTGTTTATCTTCATCATTCTCGAAGCATTTCTAGGCTCGACAGGGGTCTGTGCAATAAGCTCCTGCGGCAGGTCATAATAAAAATCCGATCTTTTCATATTGTTGATATCAAGCATTTTAAATATCTCCTATTTATTTAAAATATAATAATTATAATAATGTAGGGAACAGCATCCTCTACGTCCCACTCTCACCATTCTCAAAGTCCTTATTCCAACAACTGTCAGCATTCTTTAAAGCCATTTAATTTCATATAAACTTATTAATTTACAGAAAATTAAAATATTTTTATCTATATGTATTGACAGAACGCTAAATATTTGTTATCATTAAACAGAACAGATAGAGGTGCAGTTGAAATGAGTATCATTTTTCGTGTGACCCCACACAACAGCGTCCCAGCGCCTATGGTAAATGAGAAAGGTAAAACTGCCGAAGCGGAGTATCGGGAACACTCTTGCTGACTGTTAGTTTAATAGACTATCAGTTGTCATCATTACAAATGGTGGAGTGCTATCGGCATAAATTTTTATGTCAACATTCTTATTATATTGTATGATGAACTGGTTTTCAACCAGTTTTTTTATTATTTGTTTATTTTTTATGTTTTGTGCAAAATAACATTTGAACAGCGGCATATTTTAGTGTATAACGCCAAAGAAAATTGTTACCATGGCACAGGAAAAGGAGTTTTAATATGAAAAAGTACAATGTCGGTATCATCGGTGCAACAGGAATGGTAGGTCAGAGATTTTCTCTGCTTCTTGACAAACACCCATGGTTCAATGTAGTATGCGTTGCCGCTTCACCACGTTCGGCAGGCAAAAAGCTCAAGGACGCAGTTGCTGGCAAGTGGAAGCTTTCAGAGCCTCTGCCGGAAGCTATCGGTGAGCTTACAGTTCTGAACGCCGAGGAGGACGTTGAGAAGATCGCTTCAATGGTAGATTTCGTATTCTGCGCAGTTGATATGAAGAAAGACGAGATAAGAGCCCTTGAAGAAAAGTATGCAAAGGCTGAATGCCCTGTTGTATCAAACAACTCCGCACACAGACATACTCCTGATGTTCCAATGGTCATTCCAGAGGTAAACCCTGAGCATATCGAGATAATCGCTTCACAGAGAAAAAGACTTGGCACAAAGAGAGGATTCATCGCAGTTAAGTCTAACTGCTCACTCCAGTCTTATGTACCTGCACTTGCTCCTCTCATGGATAAGTATAAGGTAACAAAGGCTCTTGCCTGCACATATCAGGCAATTTCAGGCGCAGGCAAGACATTTGAAAGCTTCCCTGAGATCCTTGACAACGTTATCCCTTATATCGGCGGCGAGGAAGAAAAGTCTGAGAAAGAGCCTCTTAAGATCTGGGGTCATATCGAGGGCGACGTTATCGTTGACGCAACAGCTCCAGCTATCACAACACAGTGCCTGAGAGTTCCTGTTTCCGACGGTCACACAGCAGCAGTTTTCGTATCATTTGAGAATAAACCTTCTAAGGAAGAGATCCTTCAGGCTTGGAAAGATTTCAGCGGTGTTCCACAGGAGCTTCAGCTTCCAAGCGCTCCAAAGCAGTTCCTTAACTACTTCACAGAGGACGATCGTCCACAGGCTAAGCTCGACAGAAACCTTGAGGGCGGTATGGCAGTTTCTATAGGCAGACTGAGAGAAGATTCACAGTATGACTATAAGTTCGTTTGCCTTTCACACAATACACTGAGAGGTGCGGCAGGCGGAGCAGTTCTGCTGGCTGAGCTTCTTGCAGCAAAGGGCTATTTTGACTAATATAACACATATATACGCACGAAAGGAGTGCTGTTTATGAAAAAGACTATTTTCACAGGTGCAGGCGTTGCTATCGTTACACCTATGAACGCTGACGGCTCTATCAACTTTGACAAGTTGGGCGAGCTTATCGATTTCAACATCGACAACGGCACAGACGCTATCATAATCTGCGGAACAACAGGCGAAAGTGCTACCATGACAGATGAGGAGCATATCGAGTGTATCCGTTATGCTGTTGAAAAGACAAATCACAGAATTCCTGTTATCGCAGGCACAGGCTCAAACCATACAGAGTATGCCGTAAACCTTTCTAAGAAGGCTGAGGAGCTTGGTGCTGACGCTCTGCTTTGTGTTACACCTTATTATAATAAGACTTCACAGGCAGGACTTATCGCACACTTCTCCGCTATCGCAAAGGCTGTTACACTGCCTATCATTCTTTACAACGTACCGTCAAGAACAGGTGTGAACATTCTTCCCGAGACCTGCCGTGAGCTTGCAAAGATAGACAATATCGTTGCTATCAAGGCAGCAAGCGGAAACATCAGCCAGATAACACAGGTGGCAGCTCTCTGCGGCGATGACCTTGATATCTATTCAGGCAACGACGATCAGATAGTTCCTATCATGGCTCTGGGCGGAAAGGGTGTTATTTCAGTGCTTTCCAACTGTATGCCATTTGAAACACATGAGATCACACAGCTCTGCCTTGATGGAAAGTACGAGGAAGCAAGAGAAAAGGTATTCAAGACCTTTGGTTTTGCAAAGGCACTTTTCAGCGACGTAAACCCTATCCCTGTCAAGGAAGCTCTTAACCTTATGGGCTTTGAGGTCGGCGAGTGCCGTCTGCCGCTTGTAAGAATGAGCGATGATAAGATAGAAAAGCTGAAAGCGTCAATGAACGCTCTCGGACTTATCAAGTAAAAAATACAAAGGGCGGAGAAATTCGCCCTTTATGTTTACCATTATAAAATTGTACTAATGTAAGGGTTGGCGTCCCCGACAGCCCAAACGCTGTTTTTGACATTATCACTTACGTTTATCTACAAATCAAAAAGAAAAGGAATGATATAAATGACAAAGATCGCAATATGTGGCGCCTGCGGAAAAATGGGCAGGTTCATATATGACGTTATATCAGAGCGTGACGACTGCACAGTAAGCGCAGGTATCGACAAATTTGGCGAGGCTTATGCAGACTTCCCTGTAGTAAAAGAGCCTGCCGACCTGCCTGAAAAGCCTGATGTAATAATCGACTTCTCACACCCTTCCGCACTGGACGGACTTCTCAGCTATTGCCTTTCAAACGGCACTGCCCTTGTAATAGCTACCACAGGCTATACAGAAGAGGATACAGCGAAGATACACAAGGCTTCCGAGCAGATACCTGTTTTCTTCACATTCAACATGACCCTTGGTATCAATCTTCTTGCAAATCTTGCAAAAACTGCCGCAAAAGTTCTTGGCGGTCAGTATGATATCGAGATAATCGAGAAGCACCATAACCAGAAGATAGACGCTCCGTCAGGCACTGCTATCATGCTTGCAGACGCAATAAACGAGGAGCTTGACAACAAGTATCACTATGTTTACGATCGTCATTCTGTAAGAGCAAAGAGAGAAAAGACCGAGATCGGTATGCACTCTGTCCGTGGCGGCACTATTGTTGGCGAGCATGAGATAATCTTTGCAGGCAGAGATGAAGTCATCTCACTCAAGCACGAAGCTCATTCAAAGCAGGTTTTCGCTGTGGGTGCGGTGAATGCAGGCGTTTTCCTTTGTAGAAAGCCGGCAGGACTTTACGCAATGAGCGATCTTCTTGCTTCACTTTAATTAAATATCAGATACAGTGGGCGTCCTTGACGTCCTGCTCTTTCGGAGATTTTTTACACTCTCAGGCTGCTGTTTTATACGGCAGCCTTTTTTATACAAAAAATAGCCGTGCGTGATTTTTTCCGCACAGCCATTTCATTACATATTCTTATCAAGCTCCATAGAAGTTTTCTCACGCTTTGTGAGCTTTTTCCATTGTGCTTTGTACTCTGCATAGACCATTTTCCACTCGGCTTCATCAGGAACATATCCACCGAAGCAGGTCTTTTCAAAAAGATCTATAAGACCGCCAAGCTCAACTCCACGCCTCTTAACAAGATATTCTCTTATCATTTCAGGCGTGTATCCCGATAGCATATCATTAGAAGCTATGGTCAAAAGCCTTATCACCCGCCTGTAAAGCCTTATGACTCTGTCGCCGTTATCTCTGAATTTAAGTGACAGTCGGAAAAATACCTCGATAATTCTGTTAAGGAACACGAAAACCACAAGCACAAACGCTACACCGATAAACAGTGCGATCTTGCTGAAATAGCTTACAAAAGTTGAAACATCAAAGTTCGTACCGTTTGCACTGTAGTCACGCTGATAGCCCGGAACTGTCGGGTCAAAAGTCATCCAGCCAATGCCTGTGATAAAGACCTCTACAAAAGCGTGAGCATGGCTATCTCTTACCACAAACTCTCCACGTTCATTCTTTTCATATGCTGCAAAGCCCTCAACATACCTTGCAGGAAGTCCCAGCATTCTCGCCATAAGCGTCATGCTTGTGGCATAGTTCGTGCAGTTTCCCCGCTTGCTCGTGAAAAGAAAATATCCGATAGACTCGTCGTCAGGCTCATACTCGTTATCGTAAACATAGCCGTTCTGCTCAAAATAATCCACAAGTGCCTGAGCTTTCTCATAATCATTTTTGCAGTTTTCCGTTATGCTCTTTGCAAGAGCCTCCATTTTTCCACCTTTATCGTCATATGCAGAAACGTCTGTGTACAACGCATATATATTATAAATATTCACCGATTGATTTGATGTGACATCTCCGTTTGTCAAGCCGTAAGAAAGCAGCAGTTTGAACTGATTTTCGGTCATATCAAGATTTGCCGCAGCCTGTCTTTCTCTCTCAGTTTCGGGAATATACTCAAAGCTGATGCCAAGCTTATTTCCTGCGGTGTCATATGGTCTGTAGACCTCACTGTGAGTTGTTTTGATATAAACGTTGTTTTCCCCTGGGGTTATCATCAGCGGGGCAGGGATATAGCTAGGGGTAAAGCTGTCGCTAAACTGATTCATGACTGCCTTTTCACTGAACAGATCATCAGGAAACTGTGACTTTTCCACGCCAAGATCCTTGCTGTAATCCTTATCCGCAAGTGACTTTGCTATGCTGTAAACATAGCTCGGTGAGTTCACCTCATTGTCACCGTAAAGATGAACATTTTTGTCAAAATGAAAATTGTAGAAGCTATCGTCAGTTACCCACTTCTCGTTTCTGAAAAGGTCAAAGGCTTGTCTTCTGAGGTAAATGACCTGTTCATCAGAAGTTGTGGTGAAGTTGAAAAGAATCTCGCCCGTTGCGTCTGCGCCAAATCTTGGGGAAGACTCATCACTAAGATTGTCATATGTGCCACTGCTTTTGATATTCACATCAAAGAAGTTGCTGTTTTTTTCAAGATAAGATGTCTTTGAGGAAGTCGGCATAAGCATTGCAAGCGCACCCACAAGGGTAACGAAAACCGCCGATGCCGCCACATAAGAGCCGTTTATAACAAGGTCATGCTTGCTCTCGTCTGAAACAAGTCTGCTGTGCACCATAAGTGCAATGAACACAGTGAGCATTATGGTTATGTCAAGAGTATCCATTGAATCGGCACGCTTTCCGTAAATAAAAAACGGAAAAAGCAAAACGAGCATCGTTCCAAAGCTTCTATAGCGCACAATGGTGAAATAGTAAAGCACCGAAATGATAAAGAAGCCCAGTCCCACAAACAGAAAGTAGAAATATTCATCTATCTGACCTATCTCCTGCCTGTTTACATAAAACCAATTGATAAATGATTTTCCAGAATGTTCAAATCCGGCACGAAGAAGCTGAAAGCCCAAAAACAGCACTGCCACCATAAGGGCGGTATAGGCAAGACCTCGCAGGACTTTTTTCGGCTTCAGCCACTCAAAAAGAGCAAACAGCAGACATTCATAGACCACATATCCAAAAGTATAAAGTCTGACATTGTCTACAAGATAGGTCTTAAAGATTATGTTCATGACCACTGCTCCAAGGAGCAGCGGCAAAGCATATTTTGAAAGAATATTCACAAGGGTGTTTTTTATCTGAGCAGTTTTAGTATTCAAAAGCCACACCCCCTATGTCATTTTACGAAACTCGAAAGTTTCGTCTACAAGCCACATATTTTCTTTCTGCTTATCAAGACCACTAAGACGTGTCACTACAAAAGAGCCGTTAAATTCTTCTATAAGAGAAGAAAATTCCCCCTGAGAAGTCGCCATGCAGGCTGTGAAGCAGATAGGAGCTGTCTTGCCTATCTCATGAGAAAAGGCAAAACGCTTTTCCTGCGGATATGGTGCTATTGCCGCAAGGTCGTTTTGAAGCTCTATTATATCACCTGCCTGCTTTATTTTCATGCTTTTCCAGCCGTCAAGATAATAATTATACTCACTCTCAAAGCCCACCATGATAAGCATTGAAAGCATTGCAAGGCTCGCTTCGACTATATTATCAATATTCATAGCAAACATGGGGTCATGATTTCCGCTTGGTATATCAAGGAAAAACGCCTGACTTGAAGCCGTGACCTTTTCATCAAGGCGCACCATAAGCTCGTCACGCTTTGAAGAAAGCTTCCAGTTTATTCTTTTCAGCGGGTCGCCTATCTCATACTGTCTGTGGTCATAGCCCGGAACGCCTGTAAGACCAAGTGCATTTTCATCTGATTCGCTTTCGTTATCGTCAAATGAAGCATTCTCGGAAGTTGCTTTAAGAAGCTCTGTTTGAGAGCCAGTGTCAGGAATATTCGGCATTATCTTTATTTTTCCCACGGCTTTTTCATAACGTGAACTGTCAAGGTGCAGGGTGATTATTCCAAGATAGTCATGCAAACGTATGCTTTTTATTTTCACTGTGCCAAGACCTGCATAGCGTGTTTTCAGCTTAACGCTGACGCTTTGCTGTCTGCCGCCTGCCACGATAGTTTTAAATTCAAGTGGGCTTACAGCACCGATATTATCTGAACACTCTGCCGTTACCTCAACAACGCATGAGGGAATAATGCGTATTGCATTTAAAAGCATTATGTCAGCGTCAAACTCCTCGTTCTTTGCACTTATTTCTGTGGAAAGCTTTATGGCTGCCACAAGTTTACGCTTGGTAATGAGAAGTGCCGCAAGAGATATCACAAAGGCTATAGCTAATAGATAAAGCACAAGCGTACCACCGCTTCCGTTTATATAAACTCTAAGCAGTATCGCCACCGCCACGCAGGTAAGATAACCTAAAAGATTTTTCATGGGGTCATATCCTCTATTTCTCTATTGCGTCAGGTGATTTTACTGTAAGAGCGATATTTTCAAGAGCTTCCCTTTCATTTTCAAAGGCGGATTTGCCTTTTGGAGAAAGCATAAGCCTATGTGCAAGAACGTCAGGCATAACAGCCTTGACATCATCTGGCATGACAAATCCTCTGCCCTGAACAAAGGCATAGGCTTTTGAAGCTTTGAGAAGTGCGATACTTCCACGGGGAGAAACGCCAAGCTTTACATAATCTGAATTTCTTGTTGCGGTAACAAGGCTCAGGATATATTTTCTCACAGAAAGCTCTGCGGTCACATTTTCAGCGTAGCCCATAAGCTCACAGACGTTTTCAAGGGTCATGACAGGCTGGATATTCTTTGCAAAGCCTGATTTTTCGGCTCTTGACATGATATCAAGCTCATCATCATATGAGGGATAGCCCATTGATATCTTCATAAGAAATCTATCCATTTGGGCTTCAGGCAAATGATAAGTGCCGTAAGTTTCCACAGGGTTTTGTGTGGCAAGCACCATAAATGGTGACGGAAGCTCATGAGTTTTACCGTCAATGGATATCTGATGTTCTTCCATGACTTCAAGCAAGCTTGACTGAGATTTTGGGGAGGCTCTGTTTATTTCGTCTGCCAAGAGGAAATTGCACATTGCCACACCCTCTTTATACTCAAGCTCATGAGTTTTCTGGTCTATCATAGAAAAGCCAACAATATCGGACGGCATAACGTCAGGGGTAAGCTGGATACGGTTATATTTGCCGTCCACTGACTTTGCAAGGGCTGACACAAGCTGAGTTTTGCCAACGCCCGGGACGTCCTCGATAAGAACATGACCGCCGCAAAGCATGGCTGTGATTATTTTAAGCACGGAGTCGGTCTTACCGACAATGACTTTTTCAATATTATCTGTGAGAAGTTTTACCTTTTCGTTCAATTTTTTTATCCCCCTTTTTATCATGTGTTCTATTTGGTGTGAGCGATATCATTTTTCTTTTTAAAAGCACCACATTTTCGATACCTGTGGTATGCGGGAACATATCAACGGGCTGGATAAGCTGTGCTTTATAGCCTATTTTTGCAAGAAGCTTCAAATCACGCTCGAGAGTTTCTATTTTACAGGAAACGTAGACTATCTTTTCAGGTCTGAGTTTGCCCAAGGCTTCAACAAATTCTTCTGTTGTGCCTGCTCTTGGAGGGTCAAGGAAAACTGTATCACAGCTCTCACCTGCCTGCGCAAGCTTTGTCATGAACTCACCTGCGTCTTCATTATAAAACCTGATATTGTCAAGCTTATTGAGCTTGGCGTTTGAAACTGCGTCCTTTACGGCTTCGGCATTAAGCTCAACGCCTGCCACGTCTGCACCGCTTTTTGCAGCGATAAGACCGATAGTACCTGTTCCGCAATATGCGTCGATAACTTTATCGCCTTTTTTAAGCTCTGCACAGGAAACTGCTTTAGAATAGAGCTTTTCGGTCTGCTCGGGGTTTACCTGATAGAAAGAATGAGGTGATATTCTGAACTTACAGCCGCACAACTCGTCGGTGATATAGCCTTTGCCGTACATTACAATATCACGATCACCCAAAGTAAGAGGGGTCGTGCCTTTATTGATATTCTGAATGATAGTGGTTATATATGGGTGTTTCTCGGTGATAGCTTTAACGAAATTTTTCTTTGCAGGAAATATGGGGGTAGCTGTAACTAGCACGAGCATTACCTCGCCTGTTGTTTGGGAGGTACGGATAAGGGTATGCTTAAGAATTCCCTGATCGCTTTCCTCGTTATATGGAAGGATACGGAAGTCAACCATAAGATCTTTAAGGGTAGCGACTATTTGCTGTGCTCTTATATCCTCCAAAAAGCAATCGTCAGTTATTACCATGCTATGGGTAGAGGACTGATATACTCCTGAGACGATACGCTTTGAGCTATTGACCTTATAGACAGTTTGGACTTTATTGCGATAATTATAGGGGTCGTCCATAGTTATTATCTGCTGAGGTCTGCAAAAACGGCTCAACATTCTATCGGCTTTTGCCTGCTTCCATTCTATTTGCTGGGCGTAGGTTTTATCCAACTGACAGCCGCCGCAGCGTTTAAAGCAGCTGCATTTTTTCTCGCCTGTTGACTTATCAATAGTGGTATGTTTATTCATCACATTTACTCTTTTCATTATGTATAAATTTTATTTTAAGTATACCATTTTATATGAATAATGTCAACAAAGGCGGTTATAACATTTATATTTAGCAGTATGCTCATGGGGTATAGCTAAGGTGTGTCGGTATAAATATTCAATTTTCAAGCTTCAGACGGAGTGCAGGAAGTGCTTTTCTGTGCGATCAGAACCTCTCATCGTGTTCACCTAACTCACGTTGACAAAATGTTTCCTCATACACTGTCGCTCCGCAAGGTTTCCGATTTGTGGTGAAACCTCTTCTACTTATACACGAAAAGTGGGTATTTTGTTGCAGAAAAAATGCAACAATTGCAGAAATGTTGCCAAATTAAATTATAAATCATTTGTTTGCACAAATTTGGGGTGGGGGAATTGGGGAGATTGACGGGAAATTAATTCACTTTTTAAAATATGATTTCATAATTTTACAGATAGCAGTGTTGTTTTCTTTCTTAATATCTTCAAAAATTTCATTTGTAATTACATTTTTCAAAACTATATTTTCTTCCTTTTTTACAGCCTGAAAAACAGCACACACATTTCCGTCATACAGATACGCAAATGTCCTAACTTCTTTTTTATTTATTAAAGACGCATTTTGCTCAGTTACAAAATCTTTTATTATATTCTTTGGTATTGTATAAAATTTAAAATTCATTTTTCTAGTTACATCTTTAAGATTACAAGCAGATTTTGTTTTTACACATATTAACACCAATGATACATTACTAATGAACAAAAGAACGTCGCAAAAATAAGGAATGTAGCCATAGACTAGAAATATCGCAATATTAAAAATACCAATTAATAATATAAATACTGACGATAAAAAGAATTTATCATATTTAAACAAATATATTATGATTGCTATAGTCCAAATAAAAGCACATAGTATATTTAGAAACCTTAACCACTCAAGTGGACCATACTTTGCCGAGATGGCATAAACAACCAAAATGAGAATTATTACTATAAAAGCAATAAAAGTATAAAATAAAGGATATAAAATCTTTTCCTTTATTTTTAGCTTTTGGTTCACTTTTACAAAGTTAAAAGGATCAACTAAATCATCTTCGCCTAATTTACTGATATAACAATCATAATCAGCTAATTTTTTATATAAAAAATCACCAATTTTCTCTTTTTCGTGATTATCTATATAAGCCTTTAACTCTTTTCTTTCTTTAATATCAACGAATAAATATGCTTCATAAAATTTGCTGTAATCTAAAACCGGATTATCTAACAATTTTATTAGATCAACAATTTTTTTAATAGCCTTGTCAGCTTGACGATCACATTTGTTCATATCCAAAATTATTGTTTTTTGAAGCAGTTTAAAAATACTTACAACTACAAAAATAAGGATACTCGTATATATAGTATCCTTATCCAATGTAGGTAACAAAGCTACATATTCTTTCAAACTCATTATTTTATCCTCCTTGATGAAAACATTTTATTGTAAAGACTATTATAGCACTAATTATCTTATTTGTGGGGAAAATTTTTGTACACATAAGCAGAAATTTGAATAAAATATTATATTTTCATTACGATATATCACAATGCAATAGTAAAAAATTCAACACTTAAGAAAAGACAATATATACAACACATCTTAATATCCGTGACATACAGATTACTAACCATATTCTAACGTGGAGCGTGACGTGCAAAGACGATACAGTAAGAATTGCAGGGGAAAATTTCAACTCACACGCTCACGTGGAGCGTGACTGTAGTTTAATGCTTAGTGGCATGAGTTTAGCCATTTCAACTCACACGCTCACGTGGAGCGTGACATTATGGTGCTATTGGCGATGTTTTAGAATGGCATTTCAACTCACACGCTCACGTGGAGCGTGACAGTTTTCTCGTGGGGTTATTTTTTTATAGTATATATTTCAACTCACACGCTCACGTGGAGCGTGACGTTTAATAGAGAAAATAGAAAAAAGTGCCAAGAAAGATTTCAACTCACACGCTCACGTGGAGCGTGACTCTAAGCCTAGTGGCTTTCCTCATGGTGAATGTAATTTCAACTCACACGCTCACGTGGAGCGTGACATGATTTTCCTGGTTGTAAGTTGCAGATTTATGATTTCAACTCACACGCTCACGTGGAGCGTGACTATTATAGCAGTTCTCCTTGTTGGTCTTATTGTTATTTCAACTCACACGCTCACGTGGAGCGTGACGAAAAGATAAATGCAGATGTAGCACTAGAAATAGATTTCAACTCACACGCTCACGTGGAGCGTGACCTGTTATACTTTGTCCTAGTTCATATCCCTCAGGATTTCAACTCACACGCTCACGTGGAGCGTGACGGACACACGAACCCCGAATATCACGCAAACCAATATTTCAACTCACACGCTCACGTGGAGCGTGACGAAATGTTTTCCTATTTTACGAACAAGTTTGGCATTTCAACTCACACGCTCACGTGGAGCGTGACGAGTGTTTACAATTTTTGTAAAATTCTTTACAAATTTCAACTCACACGCTCACGTGGAGCGTGACTATACCACAGGTGCAGGGACTGCCATAGTATTTAATTTCAACTCACACGCTCACGTGGAGCGTGACCAGACCCTAACAGCGGCTCACGCTCTTATGGATATTTCAACTCACACGCTCACGTGGAGCGTGACGAATATAACAAAAATTGTATTAATGAGATTAATATTTCAACTCACACGCTCACGTGGAGCGTGACTCAGCTGTTTTATCGTCATATCTGGGTTTATCATTATTTCAACTCACACGCTCACGTGGAGCGTGACATTATGTCGGCAGAATTTCGCCATGTATGTACGATTTCAACTCACACGCTCACGTGGAGCGTGACTTTGTCAATCTGGGTAAACGCACTTATGGAGAAATTTCAACTCACACGCTCACGTGGAGCGTGACCAGAAAATAATAGTTAAACGTTGCAACCCTAAAAATTTCAACTCACACGCTCACGTGGAGCGTGACGAATTGCGTCCATATATAGGAAATTCAACTACTATTTCAACTCACACGCTCACGTGGAGCGTGACTAAAGATTTTTTGCGATATGCAATCGGCAAAATCATTTCAACTCACACGCTCACGTGGAGCGTGACCCAAAATCTGCTTGCCCATGTCAACAACATTTTCATTTCAACTCACACGCTCACGTGGAGCGTGACTTCAATGCACAGCAGTATTTTACACGTTTCAATATTTCAACTCACACGCTCACGTGGAGCGTGACTGGGAAGATTTTGACTTCACGTTGAATAAGTTAAATTTCAACTCACACGCTCACGTGGAGCGTGACGCATATAGTCGTTTACTAAATCGCAACACTGGTATTTCAACTCACACGCTCACGTGGAGCGTGACGAAATTGTTAGAAACTGGATAAATGCACAAAGCATTTCAACTCACACGCTCACGTGGAGCGTGACTCGATTTTACAAGTTCTTACCCCTCTGTTATGGTATTTCAACTCACACGCTCACGTGGAGCGTGACCAACTTCCTCTTCCTCAGTGTCTTTCATTTCAAATTTCAACTCACACGCTCACGTGGAGCGTGACTCAGTCAAAATTCTATGACAGTAAGGTTACATATATTTCAACTCACACGCTCACGTGGAGCGTGACGTGATGTGGTGACACCGATATTACCACTTCTTGTATTTCAACTCACACGCTCACGTGGAGCGTGACTGCAAATCCGAGAGTTACCAGTATTTACAATCCAATTTCAACTCACACGCTCACGTGGAGCGTGACTAGCGGAAATATTGGTGGTATGGTTAGCAGTGCCATTTCAACTCACACGCTCACGTGGAGCGTGACAAAAACGGCAGAGTTCAAACAGCGTTTCTATGTAATTTCAACTCACACGCTCACGTGGAGCGTGACAATAGTAATTTACAAACAGTTACAACCCGTACACATTTCAACTCACACGCTCACGTGGAGCGTGACGCATTACAAGAAAATTACATAAAGAATAAAAAACATTTCAACTCACACGCTCACGTGGAGCGTGACGGGTTCTCGTCAAAGGTCTGCCTAGACCATATGGATTTCAACTCACACGCTCACGTGGAGCGTGACCGTTGAAGTCAACACCTGTACTAATTATTTTGCATTTCAACTCACACGCTCACGTGGAGCGTGACGAAAAGTTTCCTACTATAAGTACCATTTTTGACATTTCAACTCACACGCTCACGTGGAGCGTGACCAGCTGTTTTATCGTCATATCTGGGTTTATCATTATTTCAACTCACACGCTCACG
>ERZ791645.121-NODE-121-length-71216-cov-20.131617_pt1 | contig 71216 bp, 72 predicted proteins | sample MGYA00509939_ERZ791645 | MGnify/ENA primary metagenome ERZ791645 (study PRJEB30046, sample SAMN00715249) | human gut metagenome | study: EMG produced TPA metagenomics assembly of the A metagenome-wide association study of gut microbiota in type 2... | reverse complement strand
AAACTGATTCATTGCTATATCCTGCTTATCTGCCATATTCTTACATTTAAGGGGCGAATCCTCCGGATTATGAAAACTTTATGTTCGATGCTTTATTAATTGCATATAAATTCTTACTTTTAAAGGAGAAAAACAGAATCCTATGAATTACGGTTACATACGAGTCAGCAGTGAAAAACAGACCGTTGAAAACCAGCGGTACGAGATAACTGAATACTGCAAGCGCAAGGGGCTCATTATAGATAAGTGGATTGAAGAGAGTGTGTCTGGTGCCAGGCATCCCAATGTGCGAAAATTAGGCAAGATATTGAATACGATAGACCAAGGCGATACCATATATGTTACGGAACTTTCAAGGCTTGGACGCTGTGCGTATATGGTTATAGCTATTATATCTCATTGCCTCATGGCAAAAGCTAATATTGTAGAAATACGGGATGATAAGTTGGTAAAGGATGACTCAGATTCTGTTCAGGATACATTCTTCAAGGTCTTATTTGCCCAAAAAGAACGAGAGGATATATCTCGTAGAACCAAAGCCGGACTTGCCAGGCGGGTAGCCATGGGGATGAAGCTTGGACGAAAACCAGGTGTTCAGAATTCCCATTATAAATTGACTGGAAAGGAACGGCTAATAAAAAAGATGTTTGAATACGGATATTCCAAAGCCGCTATTTGTAGAAGGCTGCAATGTAATCCGATAACTTTGGATAGGCATCTTATAAGGATGTGCTATTTTCTACCTTGTAATTGAGTTTTATATCTTTGCGTGAAAAATGATTTACGCGTATATTAGAGTCAGTACAGATAAACAAACGGTTGAGAATCAGAAATTTGAGATAGAGAAATTTTGTAAGATAAGAGAACTGCAAATAGACAAATGGGTGTCGGAAACCATATCCGGTACCAAGTCTGCAAAAGAACGGAAGCTTGGCGCTTTGCTGAAAAAACTTAAAAAGGGTGATACCCTTATTTGCTCTGAAATTAGTCGTCTTGGGCGTCGTCTGATGGAAGTGATGAGCATTCTAAACACTCTCATGCAAAAAAAAATCACTGTTCTGACTGTAAAGGAGAAGTATGAGTTGGGTAACAATATACAGTCTCAGATACTTGCCTTCGCTTTTGGTCTGTCAGCTCAGATTGAGCGTGATTTGATTTCGCAACGGACCAAAGAAGGTCTTGCCAGGCGTGTTGCCGAAGGACAGAAATTAGGGCGGCATAAGGGTGGGCATAACTCGCATTACAAGCTGACGGGCAAAGAAGGATTGATTAAAACTATGCTTGAATACGGATATTCTAAAGCTGCCATTTGTAGAAAATTGAAATGCAATCCTAAAACATTGGATGACCATTTAAAAAGGATGCAATAAGTAATCGGATTTCCCTATATTTGCTTGTAGAAATGCATATAAACACCAAGAGCTTGGTGGCAACTTACGTTGTCATCGAGCTCTTTTTTTTATGTCCTTTTTCGAGGCGGCAGATGCTGGTAGCTTTGCATTGACATCCCATGTCAGTGGAATATTATGGAACATTTCATATATGATGATGGCTTACTTCTTTTAATAATTGTTCGACAAAAAAGTGGTTGGTAGTATTAATAATTATATGGTATTTGAAAATGGATAGATTATTGACATTAGACCAAATTCGTGTGATATGCGTGTCGTTATTTAGTTCGACATTAGCGTATCTGACACCTACCCAAGGCTTCCTTATAGCTTTGGCGGTGATGTTTGCCTTTAATATCTGGTGCGGTATGCGTGCCGATGGCGTGAGTATTATTCGGTGCAAGAATTTCAAGTGGAGTAAGTTTAAGAATGCATTGGCAGAATTGCTCTTGTACCTGGTTATTATTGAGGTGGTGTTCGTCTTTATGGATTCAATAGGTGACGGTGAAAGTGCTCTCATTGTTATAAAGACTATTACATATGTTTTCTCATACGTGTATTTGCAAAACGCATTCAAGAACCTGATTACAGCATACCCGAAGAATAAGGCTTTCCGGATAATCTACCATTTGATAAGGTTTGAGTTCAAGCGTGCGATGCCCTCGCACGTCCAGGAAGTGATTGGAAGAATTGAAAACGAAATTGATAAGGAGGAAGAAAAATGAAAGTATTGATTGACAACGGACATGGTAGTAATACTCCCGGTAAGCGTTCTCCGGACGGCCAGTTAAGGGAGTATGCCTATACCCGTGAGATAGCTGAACGGCTGGTAATGGAGTTAAGGAAGAATGGCATTGACGCTGAGCGTATCGTCAAGGAAGAGATAGATGTTCCACTGGCAGAGAGATGCCGTAGGGCAAACGAGTATAAGGCTTCTGAGGCTGTACTTGTTTCTATCCACTGCAATGCTGCCGGTAATGGAAGTGATTGGATGTCTGCCCGTGGTTGGGAAGCGTGGACTTCTGTTGGCAAAACAAAAGCGGATAAGTTGGCGACTTGTCTGTACGAGAATGCCGAACACTGTCTGCCGGGAATGAAGATACGCAAGGACATGACGGATGGAGACCAGGATAAAGAAAATGGATTCTACATACTGAAGCACACAAAGTGTCCGGCTGTCCTTACGGAAAATCTGTTTCAGGATAATAAAGAGGATGTGGAGTTCTTGTTGTCCGAAGAAGGAAAACTGGCAATTGTGAATCTGCACGTATGGGGCATTATGAAATATCTGGGACTATGAAAAAGTTACCGTGGATATTAATTGTACTGCTGGCAATTGCTTGTGTGACGGCTTGGTTCCGTCCGCATGAGCAGCCTCCGGCTGAAGTTCGTGTAGAGACGAAGATAAAGACGGTTGTCAAGGTAGATACGATGCTTATCTCTGCGCCGATGGCTGTGTTCTGGCGTTTCGTGCCGGATGATACGACACGGATAGGTGATACCTTGCTTCATCGTAAGCAAGTGATATATAGAGACAGCTCGTATCGTGCTGTGGTGAGCGGATATGTTGACCCTCGGCTGGATAGTTTACAGGTATTTCCTAAGACGGTGTATCAGACGGTGACGAATGATATTTATCATCCGGTGGTTGTTAAGTCGAAGAAAAAGCGGTGGGGATTTGGTTTGCAGGCAGGGTATGGCTATCCGGGTGGTTTTTATGTCGGTGGTGGGGTGAGTTATAATTTGTTTATGTGGTAGGAAAACTATACCTTTGTTGCTGTAGTAGTTTTACTTATCATTTTTTGATAAGTGGCCCCGGCTTCCGTCGGGGCTTTTCATATTTATAAAAGAAACGGTATTTGCTTGTTTCAATGAAAACGGAATTAATAGAGAATATAGGTTTTACAAAGGAGGAATACAATGCCAGGACTTTGGGTGAGGATGTTGCCTCCTTTGATGAATTCATAAATGCGATAGTCGCATTTGTGGAAGAAAGTGGCGGCAGTCTGGAGGATGCCGTTGATATGGCGAACGACGCGTATTTTCAATTATAAATGATTATATAAAGTAGCTATGGCAGAAGAAAGTAAATATGCTTACGACGAGGAATCCGTCAAGGCAATAATCGAATGGGCACAAACAACCCAGTTACCCAAGGAGGTGATGCTAAGTGAGGCAGAACATATCTTTGACACCTCTCTGTATGTTAATGCGAATATCTGCGATATTAAGCAGCATTATCCGGATGCTTTCTATAATCCGGCTATTGATAGATTGTATCGGTTGAAGGAATTTGTAGAAGGAGTGGCTGAATAAGCTGCTCCTTTATAGTTCTCCGACAAAGTGTTTTGTTTCTTCATGTACCGTCAGAGAACTTCCTTTCAAATATTTGTTGGTCGTTGATATATCTGTATGCCTTGCCTGATCACGGGCAACTACTATACCGGCAGAGTTAGCTAAGTCACGGATTCCGGAATCTTTGAAGCTGTAAAATAAATAGGTATCTGGTAACTTTAAAACTGAACGGAGCTTATAGAATCTGTCTCTAATCACTCGGGTAGTAATCTTCTTATAGCCAGGTTTGAAGCCTTTACTGAATAAATAGCAATTGGTATCGTTATCGAATATATGCAAATCAATCATTTGCTTTATTATTTCATCATTCAATCCGACCATGCCATCTCGTCGATTTTTAGATATGTTTGATGCTACAAGTATCTTTTGTTCCTTTAGGTTTATATCGCATAACTTAATGTTTGTCAGTTCTTCTGGACGAATAAATGTGTAATACTCCATTCGGCAGACAAGAAGATAATAAGGATCATTTTCAGACAGATATTTAGTGATTCGCTTTAAATCCTCCGGAGAGATTGCAGTGCGTTTTTTATCTTCTTCCTTGAGTGACTTTATACGTTCGCACGGATTAGTTTCCATATATTGTTTTTCGACTAACCATGAGCAGAATGATGAGAGCCATATCTTATAATTGTTTCGGGTACGGGCGCTTGAATCACGGTCAAGTAGGAGATAGTCCAGGAAATCACTAATATAGGTTAGGTTGAATTGGTAAATGTACATGATTGGCAAGGTGTGGTTTTGCATATAATCACAGAGTACACGTAGTCTCTTATTGTAGTCTGTGAATGTATTGGGTTTGATGCTGCCGGCTTTTTGCAGTTTATCAAGGTATTTTGCATACATCTCAATCACATCTTCCACTTTTGCATATTGGCGAGAATTAGACAAATCTGCCCATGGGTTCCATCCGGAACGAAGTCTGGCGGTAACAGTTGCAATAATATCAGCAGCTCTTTTTCTACGTTCGGTGATTTTGCTTATTCCATCCAGCATATATTTCTTGCGCTTCATCTTTTGTTCTGCTGGGTCGTATGCAGTGAAATCCACATACCAGTTCTTGCCAGTATGGAGGGTGGGTAACGTATAGCTTACTATGGTTGCTAAGGAAGAACCTTTTCTTTTTTTAGAAAACATTTTTTTCTACGTTTTTCAAGTATGAAAACGTAGGATGTTAGACAATCAAGAATTAAATCTGTCCGACTTTCGTCCGACCTAAACGGATAAAACCGTTGTAAATTCGTGATTTACAACGGTTTGTTGTTGCACGGGAGGAGAGGCTCGAACTCCCGACACCCGGTTTTGGAGACCGGTGCTCTACCAACTGAGCTACTCCCGTGTTTGCGGCTGCAAAGGTAATGCAAACTTTCAAATATGCAAGTAACAGACGTACTTATTTTATAAAGAAAGTTGCTTACAACATCTGTAAGTCCTGATACATAATGCGATACGCTGCTGCTTTTTTTTCCAGTGCCAGCGGGTAGGCTCTTGAGGAAGAAGGCATCCGGTAGAGGCGCATCGGATGGTTTTCGAAAAGAAACTCCGTGAAGTCGCCTACTTTTGGCTTGTCGATGGAGAACTGCGTGCACAGCGTGTCCGTAGCCTTCTCGCCGGTGGTGACGATAGCCTTGCATTGCGGTATCCGGTGCAGTAGGGCAGGAATGTCCGTGGGTTGCACCACTTCCAGAAACTTATCCGAGGCGTTGTCCTGCAGGCGCCGTATGGCAGAGGCTGTGTCGAACAAGGCAATACCCTTTTCCTGCAGGAAACTGATGAGGTGTTCTTTGCAGAAAGCCTTCTTCGTCTTGTCTACAAAATAATCCTTGTCATTGAAGAAAAGGAACCCGGTAATCCTCCACATGTCATTGTTCCAGTTGGGGTAGTAAAACTCCATGGACCACCGCTTTTTCTGCGGAGGAAAGCTTCCCAGCATCAGCAGACGGGCGTTGCCGGGAAGGAAGGGTTCTAAAGGGTGTTGTTCTATTTCCATACTTTCCAATTTCATTGTTCTGCCTGCAAAAGTACGGAATGTATCTTGGATATGCTATCCTGCAATGTCCTGATTGCTCATTCTGTCGGTGATTTGGAAGGGGAAATCAGGATATTCGTAGAGGCTGAACCGGGATTCTGTCTTGCCTTCCGTATAGTTCCAGATGGTGGCATATTCTTCGGCGTCTTCTCCCATGGCTTGCAGCTGACGGAGGTAGGAGGCTATGGACTTGTTCTCTACGATATATATTTGTCCCAGCCGGTCTATTATAGGGCTGTGGCGCCGGGTGCTGTCATGGTCGAAACGCAGGATGCGCTTGCCTTCGGAAGTGATGCCTACCATGTTGAAGGTCATGCTCTTGCCGATGGCGGGCAGGTTGAGCACATTGCGGTCGGTGGCGAGGAAAGGCAGGTGGTGCGTTTTCAGGAAACGCCGGATGCAGGCTGCCGGGTCATGGACGGTTCCAAGCAGTACGGACAGATTATGGGCATCTTCCTTGGTCAGCTTTCCGAAGCGCTTTTCTTCCCATTGCTCTTGTACGGAACGGCTGTTGGGAGTAAACACGGCATTGTTTTCTTCAAAACCTTTCACGGAGAAGGTGTAGTAGCAAACCACTCCCAACTGATTGAGCACTTGGCGCAGGCGGGTGGTATGCCCCCGGCGGGATGCAGCTACGTTGTATACCAGTTGGTTGTCAATGAGCCAGCCTGCCGCCAGCAGTTTGCGTATTCCTTCGGCAGCTTCCGGAGTGACTTCGAGCGGGGTTTGGAAATGTGTCTGGATAATGAACTGGCGGATGCCGATGGTAGACGCCTTTTCCTTGAATTCCCTTAGAATCTCCACCAGCCCGTCATTGATGCGCATGGGCAGGTAGGCGGGGAGGCGTGAGCCGAGGCGTACACGTTGCAGCTCTGCATACTTTTCTCCTTCGGGCCGTTCCTGATTGGCTTTCCGCTTGCGGACTGCCATGCGGTAGACGGCGTCCAGAATATTGCCCAGCGTCTTGTTTTGGCTCATCAGTGCGTCACCGCCGGTGATGAGAATGTCCCGCAGTTGCGTGTCTTCCTCAAAATAGGCCATCAGCCGACGCAGCTTCTTTTCCCATGTTTCCTTGGGACGCAGGGTGTCAAACTCAAAATTGAGCCGTTTGCTTTGAAAGTCGTACATACGCTGACAAGATGCGCAGAGTCCTCCGCAGGCGCGTCCCATGGTGTCGGGGATGAGGATGGCCACTTCCGGATAACGGCGGTGGATGTTATGCCCGTCGGGCAGCAGCCAGCCGGCGGCATTGGGTTTACCTGGTTCTACGATATCCTCCCGTTCCCAGGCACGTATCTGTCCGTAGGTTTCCACCAGTTGGGGTGAATAGAGTATATAGCTGCGCAGGGCCTCGTCGTCGTATCCGCTGCCGGTGCAGTTCAGCAGTGACAGATAATAGGGGGTGGCGAAGAAAGGCATTCCCTTCTTGCGGGCTTTTGAGAGCAGGTACATGGTTTCGGCAGAAAGGGAGTTGCCGAGAAGACGGTTTAGCTCCGTAGGGCTTTTGACGGCCATGGCAAGATGGAAACGGAAGTCATTCCACCATTCGCTGACGAGGTTGAACTTCTCCTCGTAGCTGAGTCCCTCTTCGAAATGGAAGCGGGAAGCCGGGTTCTTGCGGTGCTCAATCTTCTGCACCAGTGCATGCAGGATGCGTTCCTTGTTCTTTGCACGGATATGCTGCACGTCTTCATCCAGTCCGCTGGGCCAGCGTTCGGTCAGGGTTTTGATTTTCTGTGCGGAGGGCAGGGTGGGGGCTGGCTGGTGGAGGCGTTTGAACTGCTGGAACAAGTCGATGAACAGGTCCGTTTCCGTTTCCTCTTCCCATTGTCCCGTGAGGAAGGAATGCAGCATTGATAAAGTTGATATGGGCAGCTGTTCTCCGATGGAGAGCTCGTGTACTTCCTGCCCGTCAAATTCAATCAAGAGTCGAATTTGCTTACCGGCCTCGTTGTCCACTTCCGGATGTCCGGCAATGTACTCCGTCAGGTTGGCCTTGAAGGCTTCCGCATCGTCGCTTTGAACGGCGATGCTGACCAATTCAGGGAGTTCGTGCCGATAAAGTTGTTCCAGTTGTGATAGAGTGAGTGCAAGCATTTTCTTTTGTTTCATAAGCGGTCGTTTTTTTGAAGTTAATATTTATGATGGTTGACGCGGGGTGCGTCCTTGTGTTCCGTGAGGGGAAAATGATTTCATTTGCTAAAAATAACAAAAAAAAGCGGGAAATTTCTTTCCCGCCTTCTTGTTTCTAAAGTTCTTTAGAATTCTTTTTCTTTTATTTCTCTTCGTTGGCTTTCTGTTTCGGTTCCTTTTTGGCCAGCATCACTACGTTGTAAACGTACTCGGTCATCCATTGTTCCGAATATCCCAGACGCTCTTTGTACTGGCGTACTGCCGCTGCCGTTTTGTGTACATCGTCCTTTTTCCATACGGTTTTTGTACAGACGTCGTGTACGGTTTTTTCGGTCATGCTGCGCAGTGCTCCCTTGAAGATGGAAGGCATGCGGAATTTCCACTGCATCAGGTTTCCCATCAGCATCATCAAGTCATTGGAGAAGCCTTGATACATAAAGAGATAACCTTGTACGTCGTTCTGCGTACGGCAGTGCTTCTTGACGGAAGTATCAATTTCCTTGAAGAAGTTTTCACTGATGCCGTAGTCCTGCATCAGCATCTTGCGCGAAGCGGCCTTTTCCGCTTGTCCCAGGCGGCCTCCCTGCGTGGGGATTTTGAACAGACGCTTGAAGTTGGCTACATCCGGCACAAAGCGGATATTGGTGATGCCCAGGTTGGCGGCTATTACAGACTGGAAGTAGACGCGTGTCAGTGACACGAAGTCTTCCACATTCTTCGAAGATACTTCTCCGGTATTCTTGTTGAATAGTTTGGCAAATAAACTCATATCAAATTACGAATTACTGATTACAAATTACAAGACCGCAGGTCATCCGGCGGTTCCGGCTGCAAAAGTACGAAATAAGTTGGTTATCACCAGCACTCTATGTCTTTTTCTACCTCTTTCAGGCGGTTCTTGGTGAAAACGGGGTCTTTGATACCGGCGCTTTTCTGTGCGCGGTAGTCTTCAAGCAGTCTGAAAGCGTATTTTCCGAGCAGGCTGATGGCGATAAGATTGCAGAGCGCCATGAGTCCCATAGTGACGTCGGCAAGGCTCCATGCCAGGTCGAGGGTGGCAACAGCACCGAACATGACCATGCCGCCCACCAGTATACGGTAGATGTTGAGCACCCATTTACGGTGGGTAAGGTAGCGCACATTGGCTTCTCCGTAATAATAATTTCCCAGAATGCTGCTGAATGCGAAGAAGAACAAGGCTACCGCAACGAAGATGGCTCCCAAAGGTCCTATCTCGTTGGTCAGCGCATGCTGGGTAAGCTGTACGCCGTTTGTGGAACCATCCAGTGGAGCACCGCTGAACAGAATGATGAAAGCGGTGCAGGTACATATAATCAGCGTATCGGTAAATACTCCCAGCGTCTGAATCAAGCCTTGCTTCACGGGGTGGCTGACGTGTGCGGTTGCCGCCACATTGGGGGCGGACCCCATACCGGCCTCGTTGCTGAACAGCCCGCGTTTGATGCCCTGCATCAGCGCCATGCCGACACCCCCTCCCAAAGCCTGCTCCCATCCGAAGGCGTGGCCGACAATGAGTGCCAGGACTCCCGGCAGCTCTTTGATGTTCAACAGAACGATGATAAGTGCCAGTGCAATGTATCCCAACGCCATGATGGGGACGATGATGCTGCTGACTTTGGCTATGCGCTGTACGCCTCCAAAGATGATTGTCAGCGTGAGTGCGGTGATGATGCCTCCCACAACGGCATGGTCGAACCCGAAAGCGCCTTCGAAAGCGGCACACAGTGTATTGCTCTGTACCGAGTTGAATGCAAATCCGAAGGTAATGGTGATAAGTACGGCAAACAGTGCCCCCATCCACGGCTGTTTCAGTCCCTTACGCATATAGTAGGCCGGGCCGCCGATAAAGGAGTCTTTGCCCTTTATCTTATACAATTGGGCCAGTGTAGATTCTACAAACGAGCTGGAAGCACCCAGGAGGGCAATCACCCACATCCAGAATACAGCGCCCGGACCGCCTACTGCAATGGCGGTGGCAACCCCTGCAAGATTGCCCGTACCTACACGGCTGGCAATGGAGATGGCAAATGCCTGGAACGATGAGATATGCTTTTCCTTGGCATCGCCTTTCCCGCCCGAGTCGCCCAGCAGACGTACCATTTCCTTTATCATCCGGAACTGTACAAAGCGGGTTCTCAGCGTAAACCATACGGCGCATCCCAACAGCAGGGCAACGAGGATGTAGGTCCAGAGCAGGTCGTTTATCAGATTTATTATCTCCATCATGTATATTTATTAGGTTATGTGTACCTTATTAAGCGGCTGTTCCTTTCAAAAAATAAATTACTTTACAAAACCGATGGGTGGAAAGAACAGTCGCAACCTCAACCGCATTCAGTCGTATATTGAACCCTATTCAGTCGTATAGTGAATGCCATTCAGTCGTATATTGAATTAGGCCCTATCTGATGGCGCTGAAAACCAGCTAATTGCATATTTCTTGCAAGGCGTGTATAAATCTTTACATTGCACTTTCCGCTATTATCGTTTATTTCAGCCTGAAGTGGAACTTGTGTCCTTCGAATACCGCTTCCACTATGTCATAACGAACAAACTTTGCCAGCAGATGTTCGGCGGCGCGTCGGGAAAGATGCGCCAGGCGGCAGTAACGGTTCAGTGAAAGGCGGTCGTTTTCTTCCAGCAGATTGAGCAACAGTTGTTCCCGTTCGGTATATTCTATCAGTTCTCCTTTCGGACTTCCGCTTTGCTGCCAGACGCGCAGATGGACGGGAGTAGCCAGGATGTTTTCATCCTTGATGCGGAGATAGGCCAAGTATTTTCCTGTTTCGTCCTTGGCATATACCGGCTTCCGGTCACTTTCCTCGATTTGTACCACCAGCACACTGCGGCCTTCCACCAGATAGGTCTGCATGATGTAGTTCACTTCGGGGCTGCAATAAAGTTCGGCAGCCGCTTCTATCATATATTGTTCTTCGTCCGAACGGACACCGGCAATTTTCCCGTTATCTTTCACTCCGATGAGCAGTTTTCCACCGTCTGTATTGGCAAAGGCTGAAAGGGTTTTGGCTATCTTGCGGGCGTCGGATATTTCGAACTTGAAATCCTGCTGTTGGTGCTCTCCTTCGGCTATGAGAGCGTGTATATATTCGGTGTCAGTAAGCGTTTTCATGCTTGCAAAAGTAGATAAAAAACGCGTAAGAGCCCCTTTTTGCGGCGATTTTACCGAATATTTCAAAAAAAATATCGTTTTTCTGCATTTATTTCAAGAAAGAATGTATTTTTGCCAGACATTATTAACGAAGTAATTTAAAAAGGATTATGAAAGAATTAGTTGAAAAAGTAGCTGCATTGTATGCAGACTTCTCAAAAGATGCAAACGCTCAGTTGGAAAACGGTAACAAGGCAGCAGGAACTCGCGCTCGTAAGGCTTCTTTGGAAATCGAAAAAGCTATGAAGGAATTCCGCAAAGCATCTTTGGAAGCTTCTAAGAAGTAAGAAAAAAAGCATATTTGATGCTGCGAAAGACTGCCACTACTGGCGGTCTTTTTTGTTTTTGAAAAGTATTATTGCTACTTTTGACGCAGGTATTATGGATGAAAACGTTCTCAATAAACTGAAGATACTGGCAGAGTCGGCAAAGTATGACGTCTCTTGCTCCTCCAGTGGTACGGTGCGCTCCGGCAAGGCAGGCATGCTGGGGAACACTGTGGGTGGCTGGGGCATCTGCCATAGTTTTGCCGAGGACGGCCGTTGTATCTCCCTGCTCAAAGTGATGCTTACCAATTATTGCATCTACGACTGCGCCTACTGCATCAACCGCCGCAGCAACGACCTGCCGCGTGCCACGCTGTCGGTGGCCGAGCTTGTAGACCTCACCATGGAGTTCTATCGCCGCAACTATATCGAAGGGCTTTTCCTGAGCAGTGGGGTGGTGCGTAATCCCGATTACACGATGGAACGCCTGGTGCGCGTTGCCAAGGACCTCCGCACTATCCATCGTTTCAACGGATATATCCATCTGAAGAGCATTCCCGGTGCCAGCCGCGAACTGGTGAATGAGGCAGGACTTTATGCCGACCGTCTCAGCGTCAATGTCGAGATACCGAAGGAGGAGAACCTGAAACTGCTTGCCCCGGAGAAAGACCATAAGAGTGTATATGCGCCTATGCGCTACATCCAGCAGGGAGTCCTTGAAAGTTCGGAAGAACGCAAGAAACACCGCCACGCTCCTCGTTTCGCTCCTGCAGGACAAAGCACACAGATGATAGTAGGCGCTACCGCCGAGACGGACAAGGATATTCTGTATCTTTCGTCGGCCCTCTACAAGGGACCTACGATGCGGCGTGTCTACTATTCGGGCTATATTTCCGTCAATACCTACGATAAGCGCCTGCCGGCATTGAAGCAGCCCCCTTTGGTACGTGAAAACCGGCTCTACCAAGCCGATTGGTTAATGCGTTTTTATCAGTTCAAGGTGGAGGAAATAGTGGATGATGCCTACCCGGACCTTGATTTGGAGATTGACCCCAAGCTGTCCTGGGCTTTGCGCCATCCCGAGCAGTTTCCGGTCGATGTGAACAAGGTGGATTATGAGATGTTGCTCCGCGTGCCGGGCATCGGCGTGAAGTCGGCACGGCTGATAGTGGCTTCCCGACGTTTCTCCAAGATAGGTTTCTACCAGTTGAAGAAGATAGGGGTGGTGATGAAGAAGGCGCAGTATTTCATTACCTGCTGCGAGTTGCCGATGCGCACGGTCAATGAGCTGACTCCGCAAGGGGTACGCAGTCTGCTGTTGCCCAAACCGAACAAGAAAAAAGTGGATGAGAGGCAGTTGATGCTTGATTTTGGCGAATGAATATCTTTTTATACGATAAGACTTTTGAGGGATTGCTGACTTCTGTTTTTGAAGCCTATTCCCGCCGCATTTTCCCCGATACACTGTTGTTGGAGGGAGAGCCTCTACCATTGTTCTACGATGAAATATTTACAGTGATAACCGATGAGGAGAAGTCCGGTCGCGTCTGGCGCGGATTGCAGAAGAAGCTGTCGTCTGCGGCACTTGCCTGCCTCGCCCAATGCTGGCTGGCAGAGGAACCGGAAACTCCCATGCTGCTGTTCCGCTATATCCGCAAGGCGATAGATGCTCCTCGCTCCATTGAAACGAACTTTGCCGACCCTGATGTGCTGGAGTTCTCCCGTATGTGGAAGCGGGTGGATTGGGAGCGTATACGCCTGCTTCAGTTTGTCCGCTTCCAGAAGGCTGCGGACGGTACTTTCTTTGCTGCCATCGAGCCCGAAAAGAATGCCCTTCCTTTGGTGACGGGGCATTTCAAGGACCGTTTTGCCGACCAGCGTTGGTTGATTTATGACATCAGGCGAGCCTATGGGTACTATTACGACTTGAAGGAGGTGCGCCAGGTGACTTTTGGTGAGGACAGTCGCGAAGGACATCTTGTCACCGGCATGCTCGACGAAAGTCTGATGGACGGAGACGAACAGCTTTTCCAGTCTCTCTGGAAAACCTATTTCAAGGCAATCTGCATCAAGGAACGCCTCAATCCCCGGAAGCACAAGCAGGACATGCCCGTGCGCTATTGGAAATATCTGACGGAAAAACAGCAGTGATTCCCTTTATTCGATTTTCTCCACTGTCACTTCGGGAAATTCCTGCATCAGTTGCAGCAAATATCCCTCATCATAGCTTTTCTTGGATTTGATGACCATGGTCACTTGATAGTTGGTGTACTCTCCCTGCACTTGCCGGTCCAGGTTGTAGGACACCACCAGATAGTCTTTGGAGTTGAATCGCCGGGACACTTGCGGCAGTATCTCTTTGCTGGAAGTGGAAAAGGTTATCACGGAACTTTTCATGCCAATGCTTTTGAAAATAAGGCTCAACAGTTCGAGCCCTGCCAGAGTCAGCAGGGTGGCGGCAATGCTGATGGTGTACATTCCTGCACCTACTGCCAATCCGATGCCTGCAGTAGCCCATATTCCTGCGGCTGTTGTCAGTCCCCTGACTATCTGTTTCTGGAAAATGATGGTACCCGCACCGATGAATCCGATACCGCTGACTACTTGTGCGGCAACACGGCTGGGGTCCAGCGTCACACTGCTTTCCTTGATGATTTCCTGAAAACCATATTGGGATACAATCATGATGAGCGCGCTTCCCAATGATACCAGGAAATGGGTGCGGTAGCCTGCTTCTTTGGCACGGTATTCCCGGTCCAGTCCGATAATGGCACCCAATATTCCGGCTACCAGCAACCTGAGCACAAAATCAAAGTTTAACATCATCATCGTATCCTCTCTTTCTTTTTTATTAATTGATGACCCAATTCTTATTGTGGGGCACTGTTTTCTTGGGGTTGTAATGCATTCCGGCTTGTGTCGGTATTTTTAGTATGTATGTACGTCCGCTTTTATTCATCAGCGAGGTATCCCGCAGCCACGGATTGGCATCTTTCAGTTGGGCATAGGTGATGCCTTTATCTTTGGCAAACTGTGCCAGGTTGCCGATGCCCGTTGTGACGGTCACTTCCGTGTAGGGGATGGGTGGATAAAGATGTTCCCGTTTCAACAGAAAGCCGTACTGCTGCGGATTGCTGATGACTGCTTTGGCTGCCAGCAGGCGGAACATGTAGCGCGAAGTCTCTTCTACCAGCCATAAGTCGACAGCCTGGTCTACCATTTGCTTCTGCAGTTGTGTGGAGATGCGTCCTTGCCCGGCATTGTAGGCGGCGGCTACGCACAGCCAGTTCCCGTATTTCTGATAAGCATCTTTCAGGTACTTGCAGGCTGCTTTGGTCTCTTTCTCGATATGGTATCGTTCGTCGATGTTGCTGTTCACCTCCAGTCCGAATTCGCGTCCGGTGGCAGACATGAACTGCCATAGGCCGGCGGCACCCGCAGGCGATTTGGCAAGCGGGTTCAGGTTGCTTTCTATCACAGCGAGGTACTTGAAGTCATCGGGAAGGCCGTTGGCTTTTAGTATAGGCTCTATGACGGGGAAGTAGCGGTTGGCACGCTTCACCATGAGCATGGTGGTGGAGTGCATGTAGGTGAAGGACATCAGTTCGCGGTCCATACGTTCGCGGTGGTCGTAGCGAAGCAGGTCAATAGCTTGTCCGGCAAAAGTGATCTTGTCCGGTACGCTGGGGGAGGTCACGCAGTAGGGAACTTCGGATTTCACGGAATCGCGTTCGGGATTCAGCGTACTGCTGCCTGCGAGGAAGGGGAGGCTGGAACCTGCGCACAGTGCAATGGCAGCGGTAAGCACGATATATTTTGAATTTTTCTTCATGTCTGTATGTCTATTTCTGTTTGGAGACGTGAAGATACGAAATCAATTCGTTATAGGCAACCTTTCCCATAGCCATCGTGGAATCATACGCCAAAAAAATACCAGTACCCGGTAGCGTCCGTCAATGACAACTACCCGTCTCTTTTCTCTTAAAGCCTTGATTATGTGCTGTGCTACACGGTCTGCTTTCATCAGCATCGGGTATTTCCCGCTTTTCAATAAATCGGTGGCAACAAATCCCGAACGGATGTCGGTGAAGTGTATATCAAGATGCTGCATCCGGGCAAGTTGTGCCAGCGCTTCGATATAGGTATTCTGGAAGCGTTTGGTGGCAGAGTAGGCCGGTGCAACGCCCAGTCCTTTAGTGCCTGCAATGGAACTGATGACAGCAATATGTCCGGAGCCTTTTTCCTTGAAATAGTTGAAGGCGGCAGTCACCATGCGGGTAAATCCCTCTACATTGGTACGTGCCGTGTTCAGTTCGATGTCCGGTTGTAAGTCCCGGTTTTGATGTCCCACGCCGGAACTGAGGAAAAACAGGTCTATGCCTCCCAGCTTTTTTATCAGGTTATGGAGGTGTAGAGTCGCTGTCTCTTCCGTAACGTCCAGCTGTTCCGTGACTATCCGGTCGGGTGCGGTGGCTTGCAGGGCATGCAATGCTTCCTCTCTTCTGCCGGCAATACCTATATGCCAGCCTTGTTGTACAAGTATCCTGGCTACTTCTTGTCCGATGCCTGAAGTGGCACCGATGATGATGGCTTTCTGCATGATGATAGGGGATTATCCGATGACGGTTGCTACAATTCTTCTTCCTCCGCCCCGGTTGCGGAACTCGCAGAGATAGATGCCTTGCCAGATACCTATGTTCAGACGCCCATTGGTGATGGGGATGGTGAGGCTGGTTCCGCTGAGGGTTGCCTTGGCATGGGCGGGCATATCGTCATCGCCTTCGCATGTATGTTGGTAATAAGGTTCCCGTTCTTTTACGAGGCGGTTGAAGATGGCTTCCATATCTGTCTGTACGTCAGGGTCTGCATTCTCGTTGATGGTGAGGCCTGCGCTTGTATGCTTGATGAACAGATGCAGGATTCCGGCAGACGGAAGCGGTGGAAGGTTGCGTATAATCTCCTCTGTCACCAGGTGAAAGCCACGCCGGCGAGGGGTTAGGGTAAATTCTTTCTGTGCGGTCATAAATCATTGTTTTTCGTTTGTTGTCAGGATGGTCTTGTCCGGCAGGGCAGTTCCACGGTGAATGTGCTTCCCACTCCCATTGTCGAATCTACGGTAATCACTCCATTCATTTTCTCAACGATGGATTTGCAGATGGAGAGTCCTAATCCGGCACCTTGGGCAAAGGAGTCCACCTTTTCGAACCGTTCGAATATCATTCCCAGTTTTTCGGGGGGAATACCGCATCCAGTATCGGAAACACTGATTCTTATGCTGTCTGTGTCCATTTCGTAGCACACTTCGATATGTCCCTGCACGGTGTTTTTCAGTGCATTCGATATGAAGTTGTTCAGTATCTGTTTGATGCGCATCGGGTCGTGCTCTATCTGGCCGGGGGCTGCCGGATGCCTGGCAAAGAGTTTCACTCCTGCCGGAACGTTCCGTTCGTACTCGGTAATACTTTCCTCGATGAGTTCTGCCGGATTGAACCATTCGGAATGGAGCTCTATATGTCCGGCCTCTATCTTGGAAAGGTCCAGAACGTCGTTGATTAGTTTGAGCAACAGTTGGTTGTTGTGGTTTATCAAAGAGATGTACTGTTCCCTTTCCTGCTCGTTTTCCACATAGTGCAGCAGGCTGGAGAAACCGATAATCGCATTTAGCGGCGTGCGGATTTCATGGCTCATATTGGCAAGGAAAGCGGATTTCAGCCGGTCTGCCTCTTCGGCCTTTTCCTTGGCTTGTATCAGCATTGCTTCCGTCTTCTTTAATTGGGTGATGTCATAATTGATGCAGATAATCTCTATGATGTTCTGTTCAGGCATGTAGCGTTCTACAATGATGTTGACGTGGGTCCACATGAAAGAACCGTCTTCTTTAAGAACACGTACTTCCCGGCTGAGCTTGTGTGCCAGTCCTCTCTTTACGTTCTGTAGGAAGTCAAGCATGATAGTACGGTCGTCTGGGTGGAGATGATTGTAGGTTCCGATGATTTCGGACAACGGTGTTTCTGTTTTCTCACCCAAGTTCTTGTACCAGCTGCGTTGGGCATAGCCTTGCTCATTAAGAAGGTCATAATTGGCATATCCCACTTTGGCATAGTCACCTATAAGCTCAAAGTGGCTCTCGAACTCTTGTATTTTGTTGTAAGCGACGGTCGTTTCCGTTTTGTCTGCGTTGATTAGCAGATAGTTGGTCAGGTTGTGATTATCGTCGTAAAGGCTTGTGACTTTGGTTACAAGGTCTATGGTGCCCGTCTTCTTCTGTGTCTTGTAGTAATTGCCTATTTTAGAGAAGTCATACCGGAAAGTGAAGTCTGCATTTTCATGTTTTCTTAACTTGCTTTTCATCTCTTCCGGGAAAATCGGATTCTCGAAAATATTAATTCCAAGTAGATCTTCTTTCTGTTTGAGATGGAACATTTCCTGCTCTTTGTCATTCATATCTATCAATATTCCCTCTCGGTTATAGAGCTCAATTCCTACCGGAAGATATTTATAAATATTATGGAGGAGACGGTTACGCTCTTGTAAGGCTTGGGATGCCGATGACATGTCGGGACCGTCTTGTGTTTCGGCAATGCCGTAGATTTTGACATTATCGTTTTCGTCGGTTCTCTGTAGGCATACCTTGCTTCTTATCCACGTTGGTCCTTTTGTTGTATTGAGCAGATATACGGCCTCTTGTGTCTGTCGGATGTCGTCGAAGGAATGTGTGGTAGTATGCCGTTGTTCCTCTTTTAGGATACGTTTGTTGAAATCTTTAAAGCTGATGGTTCCATCCTCATCCAGTCCCAGCAACCGGGAGATATATTCGGAGCAAATGTAGCTTTCGGTCTTTAAATCAGCTTCCCACCATCCCATATTGGCATTGGTCATCATTGCTGACAGTAAGTCATAATCAAATTTAGAATTCATACCGGAATCTTTAATAGTGATGTTTTTGTTCTGTCACAACAATTAAGATATTGACAAAGATACATTATTTCCAAATTAATCTGTGATGAACGGAAATAAAAATAAGGGTTATATATGTTTTTGGGGAATGGGAAAAAGATACCCGAGTTTTTGTACTTGCCGGAATAAGACGTATATTTGTTGCAATTTTTACATCCTAACAAGAAAATGCCATGAAGCGTATTGGACTCTTTGTAATAGTTTTTTTCTGCATATCACTCTTACTCCATGCAAGCGGCCCGCGTGTCTTGTTTATCGGAGATTCTATCACGGACGGTAACTGGGGAAATGCCTGCGGGATGCCCAAACCGACTGCGGAGCGAAGCCTTTGGGATATGAACCATATTTACGGTAGCGGCTATATGTATTTGTGTGCAAGTCATTATCAAGGAGATTTTCCGGAAAAGGAATATGCTTTTTTTAATCGTGGCATCAGTGGAAACACTCTCCGGGATTTGGAGAAACGCTGGGAAGAGGATGTCATTGGAATGAAACCGGATGTGCTTTCCGTCTTGGTGGGGACAAACGATGTACATTACTATCTGCAGGGTGACAAAAAAGAGCCTTTTGATTTTGAAGGATGGGAGAAGTGTTACCGTTCCTTGCTTGACCGTTCTTTGCAGGCCAATCCGGAATTGAAGATAGTGCTGGGCACTCCTTTTGTTGCCAATGTCGGCAATATGCGTAAGAGTGAGGACTTTGCAGAACGTGATAGTCTGGTGCGTCGCTGTGCCGCCATCGTAGAGAGGATAGCGAAGGACTATCAGACGGTATTTCTTCCTTATAACGTGATGTTCGATGAAATTCTGGGTACTGCTCCGACTTCTCAAGACACCTATTGGATTTGGGACGGTATCCATCCTACTCCTGCAGGGCATAAACGAATGGCGGATATGTGGATAAAGCGCGTGAATTTATAATTTATCAATAAAATAGAGAGTAATGGAAAAAGTGATTATCAACTCGTACGAGGATTTTGAAAAGCTGGTAGGCCAGCAAATCGGTGTTTCGGAATATGTAGAGCTTCCTCAGGAGCGTATCAATCTGTTTGCTGATGCGACATTGGACCATCAGTGGATACACGTCGATACGGAACGCGCCAAAGTGGAAAGCCCTTTTAAGAGCACTATTGCACATGGGTATCTCACCTTGTCCATGTTGCCATATCTGTGGAACCAGATTATTGAAGTGAACAACCTGAAGATGATGATTAATTATGGTATGGACAAGATGAAGTTCGGTCAGGCGGTATTGTCCGGACAGAGCATCCGACTGGTTGCCCATTTACAATCTCTGTCGAATCTGCGCGGCGTAGCAAAGGCAGAAATAAAGTTTGCCATCGAAATACAAGGTGAAAAGAAGAAGGCATTGGAAGGGGTGGCTATATTTTTGTATTATTTCAATTGATTATGCGTAAGATGGTATGCCCCCAATGCAAGGTGGGGGCATTTTTTGTGATGAACGGACAAGGTGAGCGCCTGCCGGTCTACATCTCTGACAAAGGCGAGATTGTGCCTAAAGACAGCACCTCTTCATTGGAAGGATACGACCTGGATACGGTTTATTGTTTGTGCTGTTCCTGGCGCGGAACTCCGAAACGTTTGGTGAGATACTGATGGACATATTCCTGCCACAAATGGCAGAGTGCCGCCACGGGATGGTATAACAGCATCCGTGGTCCGGCATACCGCATGACTTTACGCATCCGTTCTTTCATTTCGGGCTTGTAGCAGTGAATGCTGCATTGCCTGCAGGTGGATTTATTCTCACCGAAAGGACAGCGTGAAAGACGAATGCGGGCATATCCCAGCAATTCCTCGCATCGGGGACACAATTGCTTGTTACCTTCCTTTTTCCGGCAGTAGAGGCGGACCATCCGTTCTACTGTCTGTTTTTCCTGCTCGATACGGGATGGCATGTTTATTGTTTGGACTGCCAGCGTTTCAAGGTCGGGAAGAATTCTTTCATACCGGCAATGGCTTCCTCTTTAGTGAAATTCATTCCGGAATCCTTGTTGAATTCGTCGGTGAACTGTGCACAATGTTCTATCATTTCGTCCATAGTGCAGTCTTGTGCAAAATTGCCGTGCTGGTAGCAATAGGTGCAATATTCCTCGTTGAGGCTACCGTCGGCATTGGTTCCGAGTACTTCTGCAGATGACAAGGGCATTCCGCAGCTTTGGCAAAGTTTAGCTTCCATAATGTGTGGAGTTAAGTGATATGCAAATATAGGATATTATTTTGGTTGAAGCGTTCTTTTCAGATAAATCATGTCTTTCAGTTGCTTGCCTCCTTCAAATATGGGGTGGTCGTAATTATCGATAAAGAAATCGGGTACCCGGTGTGAGTATGCAAATCCGCAGCTTTCATAGAAGGGGATGGTTAGCGGACTGTCTCCAGTGCCGACAAGCATAGTATGGCACCGGTCTTTATAATGTTCAAGAACGAATGCTATCAGTTGTCTTCCATATCCCTGGCGCTGGTATTCCGGATAGACAGCTATGCTCTTTATTTCGTAGATTCCTTTATCCTCGCAGGTGATTACACAAGACGCTTTGACTGTATCATTATCGGATAGGATGAACATCTCTCCCCGTTCCAGATAACGGTCAATCATGGACTCTTGTTCGTCGGCAAGCAGCAGCAGGTCAAGATATTGCTTTTTGTTGCCGGATATGGGATGTATTCTTATCATATTTCTGAATTTCTGGTGTGAAGTTAGTCATTTTCTATTGAATTACAATGGATATCTCTTTTTAACTGTTGAATGGTTGAGAGTTGCCGGTGAACAAAATCTGCCATACGCCGTTCTTCTCATAACATGATAATCTGATGAAGTTATGAGTAAGTTGAAATTCTCTTTTCTGGTTTTGATGCTGATGGTATCAGTCTCGGCTTCTGCCGATTGGGCGCCTGCTGATGTACAAGCTGCGCTAAAGAAAATGTATCCTACGGCGGATGATGTTGCTTGGTCGCATGATGAATCTTATTATGTGGCAGATTTCCTGATGAACGGTTTTGATACGAAAGTCTGGTTTGACGGGCAGGCGCAATGGGTAATGCAGCAGACGGACTGGGAGACAATGGACGAAGTGCCCCCTGCCGTTTACAATGCTTTTGCCGCCAGTGAATATTCCGGAGGGATGGTGCAGAATGTCACTTGGGTACAGTTTCCCAAATGGCAGTCCATCGTGGCGGTAGAGGTAGGGATGGCAAATCTCCAGACGAAATATCAGATATTGTTTACCCCGACGGGCGAAATCATCCGTGCCCGTAATGTCACCTACATATACAATCCGCTCGGCGCAGCCACTTTCTTGTAACGTCTGTTCGCATACCTGCTGAATTTATCATATCTTTGCCTTCCCAAACCAGACTTTTATGGACAAAGACACTTTTCAGCAGGAGGTTTATAATGTAGTGGCCGCAATCCCTCCGGGGCGGGTGGTGACGTACGGACAGATAGCCTATCTTGTCGGAAGACCTCAATGTTCGCGCATGGTGGGACATGCTATGCACGATGTGCCCGACGGCATGTGTCTGCCCTGCCATCGGGTAGTGAACAGCCAGGGCAGGCTGGCACCGTGCTGGGCGGAACAGCGTGCTTTGCTGGAGGCAGAGGGCGTGACGTTCAGAAAGAATGGGTGTGTGGACATGAAAAAATGCCAGTGGGAATTCATGAAAGAGCAAATACAATAAGATTATGAAATTTATAGGTGCACATGTATCGGCCAGTGGGGGAGTGGAAGCGGCTCCCGTCAATGCCAGTGAGATAGGGGCAAATGCTTTTGCCTTGTTTACCAAGAACCAGCGTCAGTGGGTGGCAAGGTCGCTGACGGAGGAGAGTATTAGGGTGTTTAAGGAAAATTGTGGGAAGCTTGGCTTCGATTCCCGCTATATCCTGCCTCACGACAGTTATCTGATAAATTTAGGGCATCCCGAAGAAGAAGGGTTACAGAAAAGCCGTGCCGCTTTTCTGGATGAGATGCAGCGCTGCGAACAATTAGGGCTGAAGTTACTGAATTTTCATCCGGGCAGCCATCTGAATAAGATTTCCGTGGAAGAGTGTCTGGACAAGGTCGCTGAATCCATTAATCTTATATTGGGCAAGACGCACGATGTGGTGGCTGTCATAGAGAACACAGCCGGGCAGGGTAGCAATGTGGGAAATGAGTTCTGGCAGCTGGGACATATCATTGACCGGGTGGATGACAAGTCTCGCGTTGGAGTTTGCCTTGATACCTGCCACACGTATACAGCAGGCTATGATATAGTGAATGAGTATGACAAGGTGTTTGAGGAGTTTGACACAGCGGTAGGTTTCGGCTATCTGCGCGGTATACACTTGAATGACTCCAAGAAAGCACTCGGCTCCAGAGTAGACCGTCACGACAGCATCGGCAAGGGGCCGATAGGTATGGATTTCTTCCGGCGCTTTATGCAAGATGTGCGTTTTGACGGTATACCTATTATTTTGGAGACGCCCGATGAATCGCTTTGGGCAGAGGAGATAAAACTGTTGAGAAGCTTTGTCTCCTCTGATTGAGAGACTATGCCCTGAATACACATTCTATACGGTTACCGTCCGGGTCGAGGACGACACTTTCAAAATATCCGTCGCCGGAGGTACGGGGCTCTCCTGCGATGGTATATCCCGCTGTACGTAGCCGTTCTGTCTGTCGGAGGACAGCTTCCTGGCTGTCGAAGGCAAAGGCAAAGTGGGTCAGTCCCAGTCTGTTTTCCTCAATAGGGGTATTCTGTATGTCCGTACGGCTCATCAGTTCCAAATCCGTTCCTTCATCGAAGTGAAGGAAATAAGATTCGAATCCTTTTTTGGGGTTGATGTACTTTTCATTGCTGCTCCCGTTGAAGTAACGTGTGTAGAACTCTTTCATCTCTTCCAGTTGGAAGGTCCAGATGGCGATGTGATGTATCTTCATAAGTTTGCTAAATTATAATCTGTGTTCAATCTGAGTAATCTGTGGTGGGGTTGGTAATTGCAGGTGCAGAATAGGGAAAGGCTTTCCCGTCGGGTCGGTTTCGTCCCAGCCGGCCACTTGGAATCCCATATGTTGGTAAAATCGGCAAGCTTGTCCGTTCTGCTCGTTTACATCCACTTTGTGGATGTGTTTTTGGTGGACGGCGTACTCCATGAGCCGTTTTCCGTATCCCTTACCTTGTTGGTCGGGACGGACAAACAACATCTCGATGAGTTCATCGCTCAGTCCCATAAAGGCGGCAATTTCTTCTTTTTCGTTGCGGATGATGTAAAGCTCTACGGCAAGAAAGTACTGCTCTCTTATCAGCGGTTTGTAAAACTGTATATCCTTTTCTGCCAGGAAGTGGTGTGTGCTGCGGACAGAGGCTTCCCAGACGGTCAACAGTTCGTCATAATCTTGTGGGGTAGGTCGGAGTATCATCATTTATTGCATTACTTTGCTGGTTATTAATCAGTAGACAGTCAGAATTCGGCTTCTTTGGTAATCCTTACGGTTTCTCCCGTTATAGGGTGGGTAAATTCTAAGTATTCGGCATGCAGATAAAGCCGGTCTGCTTTCTCCCCGTAAAGTTCATCACCGATGATGGGGCAGTGCAAGCCAAGCGGGTGTGCTGCATGTATACGTAGCTGATGGGTTCTTCCCGTGCGCGGATAGAAAGCGATACGGGTCCGTTTCCCGTCCAGACGTTCCAGAACTTGATAATCGGTGATGGCGGGCTTTCCGTGTTCGGTGTGTACCATTTGCCGTGGGCGGTCAAGTGGATTCAGGCAAAGCGGGAGGTCGACCGTACCTTTGTCCTTTGGGACAACACCCTCGAGCAATGCGACATAACGTTTCCTGACCAGGCGGTTCTTGAACTGGGCCTGCAGGTTCTGGTGTACACGCTTGGTCTTGGCAATGAGCATTAAACCGGAAGTGGCCATGTCGAGACGATGCACCGTCAGGGGACCGTCAGCTTCGGGATATTGCTCACGCATCAGGCTATAGACGGAGACTGCATCTTCCTTGCCGGGAACAGACAGCATTCCTGCTGGTTTGTTGATGACCGAAAGCCATGGGTCCTCATAAACAATCTCCAGATTCTTGGAGGGTACCTGCATTCTTTTCAACATGGGGTTTTCCTCTACTTGTAGACCTTGCAGCATGTGTTGCAGTATAGGTTCGCACTTTCCTTTGCAAGCCGGATAATAGTGACCGTGATGGCGTATCTCTGTCTTTGGGGAATCACCCCACCAGAACTCGGCCATGGCAATAGGTTTCCACCCGTGCAGATAAGCTTGTTGCAACAGTTTGGGGGCCGCACATTCACCCGCGCCGGCAGGAGGTGTCTTGTGCACGGTCTGCCCGAATATCTCACAGAGATTCTTGAGTTCTCCCCGGTAATTCAGCATCCCGAACTGTTCGAATAGCTTTTGCTGCAATGCTGCAGAGCGGGTTTTACGTTCAGACTTCAATGCTGAAATCCGTCTTTCCCAGTCTTCTGTCTGCGTTTGCAGTGTGGTAATCCTTGCTTTCCATGAACGTTCCAGACGTTTATATTCCGCCTTTTGGAACTGGCTTTCCCGTATCAGTTCGGCTTCTTCCTGCGCATTGAGTTCTTTTTCTTTTCTGCGCTGTTCTCTGGCTGTTTTGGCTTCTTTCAACTGTGCTTTGGCTGTTGCCAGTATGTCTTCTGCTGACTGAATGGTCCGGGCAAGCTCTGCTGATAAGGCGGCATATGCTTTGTCATTTTCCAATTGCCGGATGTTGCGGTTGATGGAAGAGATGTTCTCTTCTTCTATCTTGAAAAAGCCTTGTGGCTGTAGCAAGTCATATACGGGAGGAACAAAAAAGGGATGTAGGTTCTTTCCGGCCAATATGCCTGAGAATGCAGCTAAATATCCGGTTTCTCCATGCTCGGTTTGTACAATCAGTACCCCGAACATTTTGCCTTGGCGCAGTTCGTCCTTCCATGCAGTTTGTCGGGTAAGATAGCTTTGTACTTCTTTGGCTGCCAATATACATAATGGGTGCGGAGTATAGCAGAAAGGATAGGTGAACCTTTCCGGAAGCGGAATGTCGGTTATGGAAGTAGTAAAACGGTGCAACATGATGTTGCAAAGATACTATATTTCTCTTATAACAGACCGTTTGTACTGCAAATCTTTATTTCGTTGTATATAGGTTGTAGCGCTTATGAAGAGAAAAACATCTTTGGGAAAGTTTTACTTATTCTCCGTTTATACAAATATGTATATATGTGTGAATTAACTTTGTTTTTGATAAATTGGCAACTCTGTTATCCTTAAAAAATGACTATTAATCTGTTTCGGATATTTTCTTCTTCCATAGACTTCTTTTTGTATACTTTAGATGTTATGCCGTCGTATGAATACGGATGAAGAGCTTTTGTCTTAGTGATACTTGTAAAATAAATTAAGTTATTGCCTTTTTTGTTTTATTGGAGAATGGTTGTTTTTTAAACTTCCTGGATATATAAAAGAAACTTATTTCTCTTTAAAAAGTTGTATATTAGTGCCTTAAAGCTTTTCAAAAGATTATATGGGCAAAAACAAAGAGAACTTAAACATATTCTTGCTTCATTTTTTAGAACGGTTGAATAGCAATGAACCCAATGAAAGGAAAGTTATTGAATCGTTGACCGATTTCTGCAACTACTATGACTTTACGAAAGGGTTTATCTATCAGACTGACGGATTCCGTTATTTCTTATTGAAAGAAACGATTGGAAATGAAGGTGGGACTATGAAACCCCGTTTCGATATGGGAGAGTTGAAAAAGGAGCATGTCGATGCCATGAAAGCTCGGGATAAACCTTTCTATGGAAACAGAAATGCGGATGCTTCATGGGATGATATTGACATTCTTGATTTCTACGGTGAGGATTCTTTGTTAATCAGGCATTTTGAAGATACTGAGGGTAAAATCATCGGATTCATAGGTTTTGCAGGCAGGGAGGAAGAGACCTATCTCACGGAAGAGGAGTTGCAAATCATTCATCTCTTGCTGGGCTCGTTCTCTAAGGAAATTGCGGTCAGGGAATATAAGGAAAGGGAAGTGAGGGCCAGCAATACATTAGGCAGTATCATGAATAATATGGGCGTTGATATTTACGTCAACTCTTTCGATTCCCACGATATGTTGTATGCCAATAGGTCTATGGTGGAACCATATGGCGGTATCGAGCATTTCTGGGGGAAAAAATGCTGGGAGGCCCTCTACTCGGACAAGACGGGGGAGTGTGAGTTCTGCCCAAAGAGGCATTTGATAGATGAAAACGGACACCCCACCAAAGTCTATTCGTGGGATTATCAACGGCCATTTGACAAGTGTTGGTTTCGCGTGTTCAGTGCAGCCTTTGCTTGGGTGGACGGGCAGATGGCGCATGTCATTACCAGTGTGGATATCGACCATCAGAAAAAGATAGAGGAGGAATTGCGGGTCGCCAAGGATAAGGCAGAACATCTGGACCGCTTGAAGTCTGCTTTCCTGGCCAATATGAGTCATGAAATCCGTACTCCGCTCAATTCCATTGTCGGTTTTGCAAGCATCATTGCCGAACTGGACGCTAGGGAAGAACGCCAGGAATACCTTGCCATCATGCAGGAGAATACGGAACTGCTCTTGCAACTGATATCCGACATTCTGGATTTAGCAAAGATAGAAGCGGGAACACTCGATTATAATATGGGGTATGTGGATGTCAGTGACTTCTGTAAGGACGTGATGCGCAACTATGATATAAAGGAAGACAAGGCTGTACCGGTTCTGTTGGCTCCCGACTTGCCCGATTACCGTATCTATACCGACAAGAAACGTCTGATGCAGGTGGTCACCAATTTTATAAACAATGCTTTGAAGTTCACCAGTGAAGGGCAGATCCTTTTGGAATATCATCCGGTGGAAGGTACCGGTCAGATAGAGTTTTCTGTGACGGACACCGGTATGGGTATTGCTCCGGATACCGTGGCTACTGTGTTCGACCGTTTTGTAAAGCTCAATACCTTTGCGAAGGGCACGGGTTTAGGCTTGTCCATCTGTAAAAGTATCATTGAGCATCTTGGCGGGACTATCGGTGCTGAGTCGGAATTGGGAGTCGGCAGCCGTTTTTGGTTCAGGCATCCGTGTGCCGAATGATTTTATTTCACTATATTTGTGCGAACTTCAATATTTATGGATAAAAAACTCTGTACCGATGAAAAACAAGACATGGACGTGCCTGGTTGTTGTGTCAGCAGCATTGCTGATGGCGGGTTGTGGCAGCAGGACAAAGAAACAAACAAATGAAGATGTAAGTATGGATAGTGTCGGTGTAACATGCAGTGGCGTAAAGACCTTGCAACTAGAGGGAGTGCAGGCCACTTGGATTCAGGATAATGCTGGTGAGCATTTGATGCCGAGAACGATTTTCCCGGATGCAAACGATGAATTGATGGAAAGTTTGTCGCTTCAAGGCGGTATTCCTTCTTCCATGAGCACCTTCCTGGTAGATACGAATGGTATCCGTATCCTTTTTGATACGGGAATGGGAGCTCCCGGCAGTCGTCTGTTGCCCGGATTACAATCTTTGGGTATCTCTCCGGCAGATATTGGATATCTGTATCTTACCCATTTCCATGGCGACCATATCGGTGGAATGATGAAGGGAGACAGTGTAGTCTTCCCGAATGCCGAAGTGTACGCATCAAAAGTGGAATATGATGCCTGGATGGCAATGCCTGCCGAAAGGAAGGCGCAGGTCGTAAAGACGATGGATGCCTATAAGGAACGGCTGCATCTGTTTGAGTTTGGCGATACCTTGCCGGGCAATGTGGTTGCCATGGAGGCAGTCGGTCATATTCCCGGTCATACGGTTTTCCAGAGTGGCAAGTTACTGGTGATTGGTGACCTCATCCATGGTGCGGCCCTTCAGTTGGAGCATCCGGAATACTGCGCTTCCTATGATATGGATAAGGAAGCTGCCGTGAAAGCACGCAAGTATTTCCTCCAATATGCCAAGGACAACCAATTGACGATGGCAGGTATGCATCTTCCTGCTCCGGCCTTCAAATAGAATAGGAGAGTGTCAAAAGTATATGAGTACTTTCATTATGCTATATTTAGGCGCGGATAGTTCTGAGCCCCTCGTTATTCCTTTTTACTTTTAGAAGCGGCAGTCTTGTTCGATGTATGTCATATATTCGTCGTAACTGATGTGCCTGCCTCCCATTGTTTTGAGGTGAGGGGTTTCGAACTGGCAATCTATCATGACGCCTCCATGTTCCCTGAAGAATTGGGCCAGATGGATGAGGGCCAGCTTCGAGGCGCTGGGAACGAGTGAGAACATGCTCTCTCCAAAGAAACAACGTCCCAGGGTCACTCCGTACAGCCCACCTACCAATTGCTCTTCTTCCCATACTTCCACGCTGGCGGCGAATCCTTGTTCGTGCAGGTGCGTATAGGCTTCCATCATCTTCGTTCCGAGCCAGGCGCCTTCTTGTTCTATCCGCAATTCTCCGCAGGTTTGTATGATGTCTTGGAAAGCTTCGTTGAAGGTGATTTCGTACTTTCCTTTGTTGATGAGCGTACGCATGGAGTGGGAGATATGGATTTCGTCCGGAAAGATGACGAAACGGTCCATCGGGCACCACCATTGTATCAGTTCTTCCCGAAATGCGTACCAGGGGAAGATGCCGTTGGAGTACGCCAGGATGAGGCGGTCAATGGATAGGTCACCGCCCACAGCGAGCAACCCGTCGGGGTCGCCGTAGTGAGGGTCGGGGAAAGCAAGTTTATCCGTCAGTTGAAAGACCATATCGTTATTCGGTTGCGGGTTGTAGTTTCAATGCTCCGTTTTCCACTTGCACGCGGACTTTTCCTCCTGCCTTCAATGTACCGAACAGAATTTCGCGCATCAGCAAGGGTTTCAAGTGGGCGGCTATCACGCGGTCCATCTCCCGGGCGCCGTATTCGGGAATAAAACCCCGTTGGAGCAGCCATTCGTGTGCTTCCTGGCTCAATACCATTTCCACCTGGCGGGAAGATAGCTTGCTGCCTAGTTCTCCGAGTTTCTTGTCGAGGATAAGTGATGCCATCGGGCGGTCCATGTCATGGAAGACCACCGTGGCAGAGAGGCGGTTGATGAATTCGGGCTTAAAGGTTTTCTTGACTTGTTTCAGCATGGCTTCTCCGGCGGTGACCTGACTGTTGAAGCCGATGGACGCTTGGCGGGCATATTGTGCTCCGGCATTGGAGGTCATGATGAGGACCACGTGTCGGCAGTCGGCTTTCCGTCCTTTGTTGTCAGTCAGTACGGCATAATCCATTACTTGCAGCAGGATGTTGAATACGTCGGGATGGGCTTTTTCTATCTCATCGAGCAGTAGCACGCAGTTTGGAGTCTTGCGTATGGCGTCGGTCAGCAGGCCGCCGTCCTCGTAACCCACGTAGCCGGCAGGCGAGCCAATCAGTTTGGCTACGGTATGCTTTTCGGTATATTCGCTCATGTCGAAACGTTGCAGGGCGATGCCCAGCTCGGCGGCGAGCACTTTGGCAACTTCGGTCTTTCCTACTCCGGTGGGGCCTACAAAGAGCAGGCTTGCCAGCGGTTTGTTTTCGTCCAGCAGTCCGGCTTTGGACATTTGCACAGCTTCCACCACCTGACGGACGGCTTCTTCCTGCCCGTAGATGCGGGAGCTGATGCGTTCGTGCAGGCTTTCCAAGGCGGTGGTGTCGTCCTCTTTCATGGCGAGGGCATTGACTTTGCAGGTACGTGCCAGTATGTCGGTTATCAGTGCCTTGTCCACGGTCTGTTCTCCGGAGTCTGTGGGGTGTATTTCCCGGTAAGCTCCTGCTTCGTCCACCAGGTCGATGGCTTTGTCGGGCAGGAAACGGTCGCTGATGTAGCGGGCGCTTGCCTTTACGGCATAGGGGATGACGTCGGGCTCGTAGGTGACGCCGTGGTAGGTTTCGTATTTCTCTTTCAGGCCTTCTACGATATGTATGGCTTCTTCAATGTTCGGTTCCAGTATGTCTATCTGCTGGAAGCGGCGTACCAGTCCCTTGCTGCGTGCGAAGTAGCGGTTGTACTCGTCGTAGGTGGTAGAGCCGATGAAACGTATTGCCCCGGTTTCCAGATAGGGTTTCAGCATGTTGGAGGCATCCATAGAGCCTTCGCCCGTGCGTCCGGCGCCTATCAGGTTGTGTATCTCGTCGATGTAGACGATGGCGTTTCCCTCACGACCGATGCCTTCCATGATACTTTTCAGCCGCTTCTCGAAATCGCCGCGATATTGTGTGCCTGCCAGTAGACTGCCCAAGTCCAGCTCATAGATGCGGAAGCCGGCAAGCCGTTCGGGGACGTTGCCCGCTTCGATACGGGCGGCAAGCCCATAGGCAAGGGCTGTTTTGCCTACACCGGGTTCGCCCACATGCAACGGGTTGTTCTTTTCTTTGCGGCAGAGCACTTGTATGGTTCGCTCCAACTCCATCTCCCTGCCGATAAGCGGGTTGTGGTCTGCCAGATGGTCGTTGAGGCAGGTCACGTAGTTACGCCACGGTTCTGTTTTCTCTTGTTCATCGGGAGATGGCGTACCGCCTGCTTCTTCTGCCAGCTCCGCTTCTTCGTAGTGGGTAATGAGCAGACTGAGGAATTCGGGCAGGTCGCCGCCGACTGCTTCCTTTAGGAAATGGCATGCCCAGGAATCTTCCAGTTGCAGCAAGCCTTGTATCAGATGAGGAACATCCAGCTCTTCGGCGCTGGAATACTCTGTCACCGTATAGGCATGTTGCAGGAGTGAGCTGAGCTGGACGGAAAGTCCCAACTCGTATTCCACATTGTCGGGGACAGTGTCCACTTCTTCCGTCAGATAGTTTTCCAGCGAGATGCTGAGCTCCACATAATTGTAGAAGGTATCTTGCAGGGTGTGGATAAAGGGTTCCTGCTCTATAATGGCGCTCAGCAGATGTTCGGGCATGATGAACTCGTGCCGGTAAGACTCGGCCTTTCTTTGTGCGGAAGCGAATGCTTGGTTTACGAATATCGTATTTTTTATATCCATATTGTTTCTTTCTTCTTATTCTTCTTCCTCCGGGGTGACGGTGAGCCGGAGGGGGAAACCTTCATTGCGTGCCATGCGGGTGGCTTTCTGTACTTTGGAGTGGGCGATGTCGTATGAGTAGATGCCCACTACCGCGGAGTTGCTCTTGTGCACCTGCAGCATCAGTGTTTCCGCTTCTACCGATGATTTGTAAAAGACGGTGGTGAGTACCTTTACCACAAACTCCATGGTGGTGAAGTCATCATTGTAGATGGTGACTTTAAAGCGTCGGGGTTCCCGTAATTCTATGCGTTCTTTTTCTTTGAAAGAAGATTGCTGTTGTTCCATTTCTTTGAAAAACTACTGTTAAGACATTGTTCTACCGTTGTGTGGGCAACGAAAACTCCTGCCAGTCATATTCGTCTCCGTACTCGTCGGCTATGGCTATGCGTATGGTGACGTTACCCGTCTTTATCCGTTCTCCGGCACTGATGTTGGCGGTGTATTTCACACCGTTGCGCGGAGTTATTTGCTCTATCATGACCGACGGCGATATGTAAATACGCTTCATGCCCGTGGTTTCCACCACCACCGGCACTACGTTGTAGGCTGTTTTGTTTCCTTCGTTCATGATTTCAAAAATCACTTTACAGTTTTCGCCCGAATTGATGACGTGGTTGCGGCTGTCGTCAATGAAACGTATATTCCGTATCCTCAAGTGGTCGATGGCCGATGCTTGCGGCTGTCTTCCGGATTGCGGGGGATAGGGCTGTGTCCTTTCTATCCGGTAGCTGTACTCCTCCTGCTTTTTGGGGGCTGTGGCTGCATTGGCAATGGCAGCTCCCGCAATGGTTCCTATGATGGTGCCGATGGCGGAACCCCGGTATCCTCCCCGCCAGCCTCCGTTGCTGTCTCCTATCAAGCCGCCGATGGCACCGCCTACATTACTTCCGATGGCAGCTCCTGCGAGCACTGCGTTAGGGTCGCCTACAGCCATCTGGCTTGTGCCGCATCCGCTGAGGATGATGGTTGCTGCCAGGATTCCTATAAAAGACTTTTTCATGTTCATATCCTATAATTATTATATTGGGCAGATTGTTTTATAAAAGGGCTATTCCCAGTAAATCATCTTTTTGGTCATGCCTCCGTCAATGGTGATGTTTTCGCCATTGATGAAGTCGTTTTCGTCTTGACATAGGAATACGCACATACGGGCAATATCTTCCGGTTTACCAACCCGTCCGGAGGGATGTTGCGAATGGTCTTCTGCCCGTAATTGTTCATAATCGTGTGTCTGAATCCAGCCCGGAGAGATGGAGTTGACCGTGATGTGCCACTCTGCAAGCGATAAAGCCAACGCATGCGTCAACGAATAGATGCCTCCTTTGGAAGCTGCATATCCTTCACTGCCCGGTTCACTCATCAGATAGCGCGTAGAACAGAGATTAATGATTCTTCCGTAGGTATTCGTGTTGTTTTGACTTTTGCGGTGTACTGCCAACGCATGTGAAGTAATGAACACCGGACGTAAATTCACAGACAATATTTTATCGAAAGTCTCCACACTCGTTTCTGTGATGGGAGAGAATTCACTGATGCCGGCATTGTTTATAATGATGTCAATATCCCCCCATTCCTTGAAAATATTTTGCAGGCAAAGTTCCAATGCTTCTTTGCTGTTTAGGTCGACGGGATAGAACTGTGCTCCGGTGGCTTGGGCGGTTTGCTGCCCTTTCAGTTCATTCTTGTCACAAAAGGCTACTTGGTAATTAAGCTTGCAGAAAGCTTCTACAATGGCTTTGCCAATACCCCCTGCACCTCCGGTAACGAACACTTTCTTTCCACCTTTTTTGAGGGGAAGTGTCGGCTTATGTAGCGTTTGTGCCTTACCGGATTTTTTCGCTTTCTCCCAAGCTGCTTTGCGTGCCCGGTATTGCTCGTACTGATTTTCAAGATAATTATCGGCCATATATGTTTCCGGTTTTATTGTTTAACTGTCTTTTCTCCGAATAAGTTCACTATATTGATACAAGCCTTCATCTCTCTTCCTCCTTTTTTCCTTGAATTCTCTTTACTTGTTCCTCTATTTCCTCAATCGAAGGCAGTTGACTTTTAATATCTTCGGGAATCAGCTTAGACAGCTCATACTCTGATATGCCGATAGGCTGATTTGTTGATTCCAGTGCATATTGCGCCATTACTTGGTTTTTTGTCTTGCAGATAAGCAAGCCGATGGTGGGGTTATCGCCAGGTTTACATTTTAGATGGTTTACGGCACTGATATAAGTACCGAGTTGACCTATAAATTCAGGTTTGAACTTCTGCACTTTTAGCTCGATTACGCAATAACAACGCAGTCCCAAGTGGTAAAAAAGCAAGTCGGGATAGATTGTTTCATCGCCTACTTCCAAAGGCATTTGACGCCCTACGAATGCAAATCCTTTACCTAATTCAAGCAGAAAACGAGTGATATTTTGTGTCAAAACCTTTTCTAACTCTAATTCTTGAAAATCTTTGGTAATGGTCAGGAAATCGAAGTTATAGGGGTCTTTGAGTGTCTGTAGAGCTAGGTCACTTTGCGGTTTTGGTAGCAGACGACTGAAATTGTTTACCGCTTTGCCTTGCCGCTCATAGAGATTGGTATCAAGAAAGTTGAGCAAAACGGCACGACTCCAGCCGTTTTCTACAGTTTCATTCAGATAGAATAGAGCCTTATCCACTTCCTTGCATTGGGAGATGATATAGAGATGATGCCCCCAAGGGATGGAGAAAAATTTCTCTTCACCTAATTTGGAAACAACTTGTTGCCAAATTGTATATGGCTCATTATAAAATAGATACCACTGCTTTATACTGCGTATGTTTCTATATGAGAACCCTTTCATATCAGGAAATTCTGCCATCAGCTCACGACTCAACTCTTCGAGAAATCCGCTTCCCCAAGTCATTTCTTTCTGCCGTTCTATAATTTCTGCCCCCAGTTGCCAGTAAAGGTGAAGCAGTTCGCTGTTCACGCGTACAGCCGCTTTAATCTGTGCACTACGAATGTCTTGTTTTAGGTGGTTTACCCAATCCTTGAACGGTTGATTTATAGATAGTGCTGTTTTCATATTTTTATTTTCTTCATCGTCATATTCGATGTTTCTATTTCACAAAGTTAAGAAAAAGAATTTATTTCAACTGTAATCCTTTCCGTCTTTTCTACCTCTCCACTTTTACCACACAATATACCATCTCCCCCTCTCTTTCCTTTACCTCATCCCGTGTTGCTGCAATATCCTCCCGAACACGTTCACCCGTTTTGCAGAGAATAGGTATCGCACTATGTCGCTGTATTTCCTCCTATATTTTCGTAGGCGATAATTATTCCCCTTGTAGGGCTTCAAAAGGGAATCCGTCTGTTTCCCTAAGGAGAACGGTTTGTTTCAATATGGAGAACAGTTTGTTTCATTAGTAGGAAACTGTTTGTTCCGTTAAAGAAAACAGTTTGTTTTATTGAGTGCGAACAGTTTGTTTCATAGTATGTGAACACTTTGTTTCTTACTGTTGTAACAAAGTGTTCACCGTTGTGAACTAAAGTGTTATCTATATTTTCAGTGATAAAATGACATGAAAAGGGGGCTGAAGATTACCTTTCTACCATTTGTATTCTTCGTTGTAGGAGTCGAAAGCCGGTTCTCCCGGAATGTTGTATTGGTGGAAAGTTCTGCGGATATAGTTCTGGTCTTCGGGGGAAAGGTAAGATTCTTCCCGGTAGAAGCGGTAGTATTTTCCGCGGCCGAAATGGGCTATCAACTGGCTTTTCAGAGGTTGGAGATTCTTGTAGGGAACTTCATCGAGCAAGTGGCTGATTCCCCACGCGACATGTATCTTTTGTGTCGATTGAAAATAGGCGCATTGGCTGCTATCCTCTGGAATACACAGTGGATTGATGATGCGGATGGACGGGTACTCGGGGGTATCGCGAAGGGCGGCTAAGCGATGCAGGCAGTTGTCGGCTTTCGGGCATTGGTTGTTGAAACAGCGTGAGTAGTTGGCAGGTGCTAAAGGTTTCTCGGAAGAATGTTTCATGTTTATATATACTTTGATGAAGCGACAAAGATAGCACTAACTTTTTGATATAGCCTTCTGTTCTCTTGTTTGAAATGCCCCCTCATTGAAAAAACAGCAGCCGGAACCACTGAATTCAGTAATTCCGGCTGTACCGTTCTTTCTTATAAGTATGGATGGACTATTTCACCTGGATGATGTCATAATTCAAGTCACTCACAGCTTCCTGCAGGCTGTCGTTGACAAGGCGCAGGGTTGTGTCGTTCACTACTACGAAGTACACCGGAGTGTCCCCGTCGTTCGGGGTCAGCTTGATGGCTGTTTTCTTCTTGTTGTCGACGTCTTTCTGGATAACTTCTTTCTTTCCTTTGGAAGTAAAGCTCTTGTTCTTTCCGGGGCCTTCGGCATCCAGATAAGTTGTTACCAGCGTGTAGCCGCTTTCTCCGTCGGGACCTACACTGTCTACGCTCAATACATACTGGATGCCCGGACCGTCGGCGGCGGGAAGGATTCCTTCGTATACGGCTACGGCAGACGAGTCATTGCCGGTAACAGCCATTACACTTTCGTCCATGGCGACGGCGTCATTGTTCTGAGTTCCTTTTGATTGGCAGGATACCAATGCAGCGGCAAGGGCTGCAATCATCATTACTTTTTTCATTGCTTTAATGGTTTAAGTTAATTATAAAGACGCAATAGCGTTTGTTATTCATCTTCTTCTTTCTTGATGACGAGCAGCTTGTCCACCCGTCCGCGGTCCATATCCACCACTTCGAAGTCCAGGTTTTTGTAGCTGAACAAGTCTCCGGCTTTCGGCACTCGTCCTATCAAGAACATGGCAAGACCGCTCAAGGTGGTGAAGTCTTCTTCTTTCAGGTCATCATAGTTCATAATGCCCATCGCCTCCATAAAGTCATCCAGATTCATGGAAGCTTCCACCAGCATGGAACCGTCTTGACGAACAACGATTTCCTCTTCTTCCGTTTCATTCTCTTCGAGGATGTCTCCGAAGATACTTTCCGTCAAATCGTGCAGGGTGATGATACCTTCTGTATTTCCATACTCGTCTACAACAACTCCGAACTTGTTTTTGTTCTTCTTAAACAGCTCTAAAACTTTCTTTGCATACAAACTTTCCGGAATAAACAAAGCAGGGCGTGCAATACTACGTAAGTTGAAGGGTTGTTCGCCGCCCATCATCAAGATGATGTCCTTTACGGAAACCACACCGATAATCTCGTCCTTTCCCCGCTCCACCAGGAGATATTTGCTGAAGTGTTCTTCGTGGATGATACGCAGCACCTCTTCCGGTGTGTCTGTGGGATGGAGCACGACGATGTCGCGGCGATAGGTCATCAGGTCATTCGCTCTTTTGTCCGAGAAGCGGAACACGTCACGCAACATTTCCGTTTCGTCTTTGTCGATGACGCCTTGTTCCGAGCTTTGGTGCAGAATCATCTTCAGTTCGTCTTGTGTCATTTGGCGTTCTTCGCCGCTGTTCAGTCCGATGAGTTTGTTCATCAGTTTGGTGGAAGCGCTCAGCAGGCATACAAACGGATAGGAAATCTTGGTCAGCACAATCATGAAGGGGCTGAGCATGGTGGCCCATCGTTCCGGGTTGTTCAAGGCGATGGACTTGGGCACCAGTTCGCCTATGATGAGCGACAGATAGGTGATGATGGCTACTACGGTAATCATGGCGAGAGTCTTGGCATAGGCGGCTACTCCCGGAATGAGGGCGAACAGCGGTTCTACGTCATCAGCGATGGTGGCACCACCATAGGCACCGGATACGATACCGATAAGAGTAATACCGATTTGGATGGTGGAGAGGAATTTTTCGGGTTCTTCCAGTTGTTTCAATACTCCTTTGGCTCTTTTGTTCCCTTTTCCGACAAGAGTTTCAAGGCGTGCTTTACTTGAGGAGACTAAAGCGATTTCATACATGGCAAAAATGCCGTTCAGAATAAGTAAAAGTAGAATGATAATAAACTCCATAGTGGATTTTGAATAGTTTGTGAGGCAAAGATAATGATTTTTCAGTATTTATTGTTAATATTGCCATCCGTTAGAAAAAATAAACAATAAATAGATGAAAAAAAGAATTATTGCCTTGGGGCTTTTGTGGTGTCTGTCTGCCGTAATGTTGCAGGCGGCACGTGTAGACACGGTGTTGGTAAGAAGTGCAGCCATGAATAAGGATGTAAAAGTTGTGTATGTATTGCCTGATAAGGCTATCGGCAAGCAGGCTTGTCCGGTGGTTTATCTGTTGCACGGTTATGGCGGCAATGCGCGGAGCTGGGTGCAACTGAAGCCGGAATTGCCGCAGATGGCAGATGAGAAAGGGATCATATTTGTATGTCCGGACGGCAAGAACAGTTGGTATTGGGACAGTCCGGAGAATCCTGCCTACCGTTATGAGACTTTTGTCACCTCGGAATTGGTGAAGTATACAGACGGGAACTATGCTACCATTCCCGATAGAAAGGCGCGTGCCATCAGTGGATTGAGTATGGGCGGCCACGGTGCTTTGTGGAGTGCTATCCGTCATAAGGATGTGTTCGGTGCGGCGGGCAGTATGAGTGGAGGAGTGGATATACGGCCGTTCCCCCAGAATTGGGAAATGAACAAGCAGTTGGGAGAGTTTGCTGCCAACAAGGCATCTTGGGATGCGCATACGGTGGTCAACCAGCTGGATAAGATTGTAAATGGCGACTTGGCGCTAATCATCGACTGCGGTGAGGCCGATTTCTTTCTTGAAGTGAACAAGGACTTGCACAACCGGCTGCTGGCAAGGAAGATAGACCATGACTTCATCACTCGTCCCGGTGGACATACCGGAACGTATTGGAACAACTCCATAGACTATCACGTCCTTTTCTTCGACAAGTTCTTTAAGAAGTAAGTAGCTTATTATTCGATGGTATAGTTCACGGTGCGTGTGTAGTCCTGCTCGTAGCCGTTCCTTATATGCCTGACGACTGCATGGCAGGAAGTGACGATACCCCGGTTATCTAACGTATAAGTATAGGTGGTGGTCTCTTCACTTTCTCCGTTGCTGTCCGGGATGAGTTGGGTAATCAGATAGTTTGCAGGTTCTCCCAATATCTTCCCGTATATGGCAACCGCATGCATGGAAAGCGGATACATGTCCGTAATGAATAGGCTTGGTATTTCGGAAATATTTGCAATTTCATTGCCTGATGGTGTGGTAGCCGTACTGTTGTGCTCAAAAGTGTCAACCTTTTGCTGTATGCGCAATGCCCGGAAGTTGCTGTAGTCTATTGTAATGAATGAGTATTCTTTTCCGTCGTCCAGCTTTTCTGTGATGTTTTCCAGATAGTATTTGTCTTCGGTGTTGATGAGGTAGGAGAAGGTGTAAGTACGGGTATTTCCTGCCATATCCTGACTGGTACAAGTGGTGGCATAACCTTTGTCATTCAGCGTGTAGGTTGATACTGTACCTGCTTCGTCGGTTATCACGGCTTGATGGTCCTTGTATTCGACAGTAGTGGTATTCTCTATCTCGAAGAGTTCGTCTCCTGCTGTAAAGCTCTGTTTGCCGGTGTAGCTGGTCAGCCTGCCTGCACTGTTGTAAAGGTAGGTGTGGGTGGCAGTAACCGGTTGCGCATCGCTCTCTATCACTTCTTTGAGTTCGATTTTGGAGAAAGGAGTGGTGGGGTAGGTTGACGGCTCCGGTTCTGGCGTATCATTGCCATTGTTATCATCGCTGCAAGCTGCCAGTCCGCCGAGCAACAGCAGGCTGAACATGATTCCCGAAAATCGGGTGATGATTGTAACTCTTCTGTTTAGTTTCATCCTATTGGTCTTTTTATTTGATGCGTACGGCATGGCTTGCCCGGCGTTCAATGGAGTTTGCGAGAGTGGTCACTCTTAAAGAACGGGTATCTTCTTGTGCGGGCGGTTGTATGCTTCCGTCGATGGCGCCGAGTGCAGTGCTCAATAAGGCTTCGTTGGTATCTCCAAAGGGCAGGAAACGTGACATGTCGCTCATCTCATTCACTACATATCCCGAGTAGGCCGGTTGGAATCCGGATTCATAATCAGATTTCCCTTCCGAATTGTATATCTTGCAGACGATGGGATTCATCGTTATCATCAGTTCGGGGCTGGAGAAATTCCTGGAACCTACATTCTTGCCTACGGTAATACCGCCGATGATGACAACATCCATATACGGGTCGAGGCAGTTAATCACCATTTCGGAGGCGGAGGCAGTCTGGCTGCTGGTAAGTACGTAGAGAGTATTCAGGTTTAGGTTTGCTCCGTTTCCGATGAGTCCGGAGTTCAGGGTGAACGGTACTATCTGCGGATTGAAGCGGTTGTTGAATTCCAGGTACCCCAACTCTTGTCCCAAGGCGGAGGAAGGTGCAAGCATGGTACACAGCAATTCTGCGCAACTCAGTAATCCACCGTTGTTGTAGCGCAAGTCAAGGATGAATTCGTTGACTTGCTGTGATGCGAAATATTGGAATGCGCTGCGCAGGTCGTTGTCATATTCATTACTGTTGTCCGTGGGGCCGGAACTGAAGTGGTTGTAGACCAGATAACCTATTTTCTTGCTGCCTGATGTATATACATTCTTATAGTGCACCGGGTTGTCGTTGACGGGACGCGCCGATGCTATCTGTCTGGGTTTGTCGTAAGCAACGATGACATTTTTCTCCACGTCGTAATAACCTACTGTAAGTTCCATGGCACTACTTCCATACAGTTTCTTATAATTCTGTTCAGTAATAAAGTTCCCGTCCATCTTCATAATCCAGTCACCCCGTTTCAGCCCGATTTCCGAGGCCGGGCTTCCGTCGGCAACGTAAAGAATCTGTGCAACAATGGCATTCTCTTCTCCTTCTACTTCTATCTGGTTGGTAGTGAACTGGAATCCGTAGCTGTAATCCGTATAGGGGATGCTGCGGGTAGTGGTGATGCTGACCAGACTGTCGATGGTGGAGAATTTGTCTTCTTCGGATTTGAGCGAGGCAAAGAAAGTGAAAGGGGCTTGAAAATAGTTCAGGTCGTTGGTATGGGGGATAGCGTCTACCCAATAGTACCACACACGCATGGTATCGTCAATCCAGCGGTCTGTCTGGGTCTGTCCGGCATACTCTTTCCAGCGGTCCACCCCGCAGGAAGTCAGATAAATGGGAAGAATCAGGGTTCCCAATATGAGTATCAGTATATTTCTTGCTTTCATGGGGGCAAAGATAGTGCAAATTGAGTGCAGAACTTTCATGCTTGCATGAAAAAGTTTTGCCGAAATGCAGTCTATCTTATCTAAAGATAGAAAATAGCTTGCTTATCTACCACAATTGTGGTATAAAATTCCCTAATCTGTGTCATTGTCTGCCCCGGCTTATCGCTCTATCTTTGCAACATCCGAATGAGAAACGGTTTATTCACCTAAAATACAAACGACAATGGAAACAAAGAAATTGCACTTTGAGACTCTACAACTTCACGTTGGACAAGAACAACCCGACCCGGCAACTGATGCCCGCGCCGTACCTATCTATCAGACAACTTCGTATGTATTCCGTAATTCGGCCCATGCGGCAGCCCGCTTTGGCTTGCAGGACCCGGGGAATATTTACGGGCGGTTGACGAATTCCACCCAGGATGTGTTCGAGAAACGTGTGGCGGCTCTGGAAGGCGGTGTTGCCGGATTGGCCGTAGCCTCGGGTGCGGCAGCCATCACTTATGCCTTTGAGAATATCACCCGTGCAGGCGACCATATCGTGGCAGCTAAGACCATCTACGGTGGAACGTATAATCTGCTGGCCCACACATTGCCTGCCTACGGGGTTACCACTACTTTTGTGGACCCGGGCAATCTGGACAATTTCGAGAAAGCGATTCAGGAGAATACCAAGGCAGTATTCATTGAAACGCTGGGAAATCCGAATTGCAACATCATTGACATTGATGCCGTTGCTGAAATAGCACACCGTCACCGGATTCCTCTGATTATAGATAACACCTTCGGTACTCCTTACTTGATTCGTCCCATAGAGCATGGGGCAGATATTGTAGTCCATTCGGCAACGAAGTTCATCGGAGGGCATGGTACGTCCTTGGGTGGTGTTATTGTAGATAGCGGCAAGTTCGACTGGGTGGCCTCGGGGAAGTTTCCCCAACTGACGGAACCGGACCCGAGTTATCATGGAGTACGTTTCGTCGACGCTGCCGGTCCTGCTGCCTATGCCATCCGTATCCGTGCCGTATTGTTGCGTGATACCGGTGCCACAATCAGTCCTTTCAATGCTTTCATTCTGTTGCAAGGATTGGAGACGTTGTCGCTTCGCGTGGAACGTCATGTGGAGAATGCCTTGAAAGTGGTTGAATTCTTGAAGAAGCATCCCAAAGTGGTTGCCGTGAACCACCCGTCCCTGCCCGAACATCCTGACCACGCGCTTTACGGGAAATACTTTCCGAATGGAGGCGGTTCTATCTTTACGTTTGAGGTGCGGGGCGGTGTGAAGGAAGCGCAGACGTTTATTGACAGTTTACAGATATTCTCGTTGCTTGCCAATGTGGCTGATGTGAAATCCCTGGTTATCCATCCTGCCACCACTACCCATTCCCAATTGAGTGCACGGGAATTGGAAGAACAAGGCATCAAACCGGGCACGGTCCGCCTCTCCATCGGGACAGAACATATCGATGATTTGCTGGACGACTTGTCCCAGGCATTTGACAGAATTTAAAAGAATAACAGTATACGATAGAATGAATATTGCTGTATTATTGTCGGGAGGTGTAGACAGCTCCGTGGTGGTACATCTCCTTTGCGAACAAGGTTACCGTCCTTCTCTATTTTATATCAAAATAGGGAGGGACGATGCCGATTATATGGACTGCTCTGCGGAAGAGGATATGGAGATGGCTTCTGCCATTGCCCGGCGTTATGGATTATCGTTGGAAGTAGTGGACCTGCACCGGGAGTATTGGGACCAGGTGGCGGCTTATGCCATTGATAAAATAAGACGTGGCTTGACTCCCAATCCGGATGTGATGTGCAACAAGCTGATAAAGTTCGGGTGCTTTGAGCAACGTGTGGGGAAGGATTTCGATATCACGGCAACCGGGCACTACGCCACTACGGTGTTGAGGGATGGAAAGACATGGCTCGGTACCGCTGCCGATTCCGTGAAAGACCAGACCGACTTTCTGGCACAGATAGATTATCTGCAAGTTTCCAAACTGATGTTTCCATTGGGCAGACTGATGAAGAATGAGGTTCGTGACATAGCCCTGCGTGCCGGATTGCCCAGCGCCAGACGTCGTGACAGTCAGGGCATCTGCTTTCTGGGAAAGATTGATTATAATGATTTTGTGCGCCGTTTCCTTGGCGAAAGGGAAGGGGATATTGTGGAGTTGGAAACGGGTAGAAAGTTGGGCAAGCATCGGGGCTATTGGTTTCATACCATCGGCCAGCGTAAAGGATTGGGGTTGGGTGGAGGACCGTGGTTTGTTGTCCGCAAGGATGTGGAGGAGAATGTGATTTACGTGTCCCGCGGATGTGATACGGCATTGCAATACGGCTATGAATTCCGTATGTACGATTTTCATTTCATTACGGATAATCCCTGGAAGGGAGTGCAGGAAGAGGTGGAGGTGACTTTCAAGATACGCCATACGCCGGAGTTTGTCAAAGGCAGGTTGCAAAAGGAGGCGGAGGGTTACCGCATTGTTTCGGAAGAAAAGCTGCAAGGCATTGCTCCGGGCCAGTTCGGAGTGGTGTATGATGCTGATGCCCGGCTGTGTGTCGGGAGCGGGGAGATTTATATATAATATTCCACCAAGTCTACGATGCCTGCCTTCATGGCATATTTGGTGGCTTCGTGCGCATTGTTTACACCCAGTTTCCGGAAGATATTCTTCCGGTGGCTGTTTACCGTATGGAAGCTGAGGTTTCGTTCGGCAGCTATTTCTTTGGTTGTTTTCCCCAGGGCTATCTCTTTTAGGATGCTCCGTTCGGCAGTAGTCAGTAAATCATCTTTGATGGTAGGATGAGTGGGGGAGGAGGAACCGTTGCCTGCGAGCAGCAGGTTACTGACGTGATTACAGATGAATCGCTCCTTGCGTGAGGCGCATTGTAGTGCGGTCAGTATCTCTTCTTTGGAATTATCCTTCAGCGCTACGCCGAATGCCATGCTGCTGAACAATACCTGGCGCAGGAACGGTAGGCTCAATTCGTCGGAAAAGAGTAGCCAATCGGCTTCCTTGAAGCGTTCGTGAAGTACCATTAGCTCTTCGGCTCCCGAAAAATCAAAAAGGGTATAGTCCAGAATGACAACGGCGGTGGGATGCAGGCGTAGTTGCTGTATCAGTTCTGCCTTGTTGTCGGCTTCCAGCAGCAGGGAGGTGTCTTTCTGTCTGCCCAATAGGAACATCATGCCTGCTTTGGTGATATCTTGATTGTCTGCAATGATAAATTCTCTCATGACATTGGTATATAAAAAACTCCGCTACAAATGTACACTTTTTAGTGTGATTTGTGGCGGAGTGGGAATATATATATTTATATAAGGGTTTTACCAGGAACGTCCCTTGAATATGTTGGATTGTTCCAGCGGAACCAGGTTCCCGCTCAAAGTCATGGTGTTGGAGTTGAAGTTCGGGCTGATGGTTACGGTTGCGTTGTTCCCGCCATCGGTCAGCGTAAGGAATATCTGGGCGGAAATGCCGATACCCTGGATGCTGAAGTTACAATTCACGTTGCCCCGTTTGTCGGTAGTCATTTGGATGTCCGATACGGTTCCGTCTACTGTTACACCGCCAATGCCGTTAGGACCTGGGTATACGGTGTTGAAGGCTACCTGCACGGTGCCACGTCCTTGGTTGACCAATACGAAGTTGGTGTTGGAGTTTACAAATGCGGTCTGTCCGTTGCGGAACATCACTTGGTCTGCCTCCATTACGAACTGGTGAGCTTTCAAGGCTGCCATTGCGTCATCGTACGAAATGGCATCCTGTGCTTGTTCTTCAGCTTTCAGGCGTGCACGTTCTGCGTCTCTTTGGGCTTTACGGTCTGCGCGCTTTTCAGCTCTACTCTCTTGTGCATACATGGTCGTTGTTGCCATGCTTACCAATACTACTGCTGCTAATGCAATAAACTTTTTCATAATCGAATCTTTTTTTGTTTAGGTTTAAATAAATTGTTCGTTATAAGTTTATTGCAAGAACAATGCCTATCCAGGATTGTTCACCGGTTTTTTAATTATTTTATATCCGATAGCAGCAATAAAGATACTCATTACCGGACTGATAAGGTTGAAGAAGCAATAGGGAAGGTAGGTCAGTGTGGGTACACTCAAAATGGTGGCTTGCGTCATGCCGCAGGTGTTCCATGGGATAAGCGGGGAGGTGACGGTAACGGCATCTTCCGTGGTACGGCTAAGTAGCCGGCTTTCGTAGCCTTTCTTTGCGTAAACGTTGCTGAACATGTTTCCGGTGAGGATAATGCTGATGTACTGGTCTGCCGTGGCAAGGTTCAGGAACAATCCGGAACATACGGTGGATGCTACCATGCTGGCTGTATTCTTCATGAAGCGGACGAATAGGGAAGTGATGCTTCCTAGCATGCCGCTTGCCGTCATGGCTCCACCGAAACACATGGCGCAGATGATGAGCCAGATGGTATTCATCATTCCTGCCATACCTCGTGTGGCAATCAGTTCTGTCAACATGTCACTGTCAGTTTGTAGACTGGTACTGCCATAGAATGTCATCATTATCCCTTTGAACATATTCCCACCTTCCGCTATCTCATTCAGTAGTCCCGGTTGGAAGATGAAGGCGAATATCCCTGCCAGCAGAGTGGAGAGAAAGAGTGTGATGACGGAAGGCACTCTCCGGGCAATCAGTATTCCCGTAATCACGGGAACAGCCAGTAACCAGGGAGTAATGTTGAATTTGGCGTCCAATGCTGCCGTAAATTCCGCGATCTGTTGTGTATTGTTCGTTTCGTGTGTGAGTCCCATTACTGTAAAGATGACAAGGGTGATGAGGAGAGAGGGGACGGTGGTGATCATCATATAGCGGATATGGCTGAATAACGGTGTTTCCGTTACGGATGAGGCAAGGACTGTGGTATCCGATAACGGTGAAATTTTGTCTCCGAAATAGGCTCCCGAAATGATGGCACCGGCTATCCATCCCTCTTCAAAACCTTGTGCCTTACCTATGCCCAAAAGGGCGATACCGATGGTGGCGATAGTGGTCCATGAACTTCCCGTCATTACTGATACCAATGCACAAATAATGCAGGTAGAAGCAAGGAAAAAATTCGGATGGATAATCTGCATACCATAATATATAAGGGTAGGTACCACCCCACTTATCATCCATGTGCCGCTCAAAGCACCGATAATCAATAGAATAATGATAGCTGTGGCAACACCTGAAATGTTGTTGGTGATGGCAAGTTCATAATCTTTCCAAGGGATGCGGTAGAAAGCCATGCCGATAAAGACACACATACCAGTGGTGGCAAGCAGGGAAATCTGGCTTCCTCCACTCAAGGCGTCACTTCCGAAAGTATGGATGGTGGCGAACAGCATTCCTACGAGAAAAGCGATGGGAAATAGAGAAACGAGTGGAGAGGGTATTTTCTTTGCTGAATTCATAGGGTTGTTTTTGACTATGCTTGGTTGACGAATCTATTATCAATCTGTCGTTTATAGTTTGATGCGACAAAGGTATAACAATTCTGTTCAATATCTTCCTTATCCTTTGCATGACAAATAAAAATTATCAAATCTTTGCGTTTGCTTGGAAAAATGATAGTATCCTTGTTATTTCTTGCTGTAAAGGGTGATGGACAACGATATTATTGTTAAAATAACGCCGGTGCCGACCACGCCACTCCATCCCCAAGTCTGCCAACTGCTTCCTGCAAGGAAGGTACCCAAAGAGCCGCCGATGAAGTAAGTGGTCATGAAAATCGTATTTACCCGATTGGAGGCAGACGGGTAGATGTCGAAAATACTGGTCTGGTTGCTGAGTTGGATACATTGCATGCCTATGTCTATAAGAATGACACCGGTAATGATACCTGCATAGTTGTTTCCGCAGAAAAAGAGCGAGGCCCATGCAAGCAGAATCATTCCGCAACCGATAAAGTTGAAATTGCGTATGCCTACTTTTTTTACATATTTTCCTACAAAAGATGCGGTTAAGGCTCCGGCAATGCCGCAGAGCCCTAGTATGCCGATGACATCGCTGGATGCATGGAACGGGGCTTCTCCCATTTTGAATGCAAGGCAGGACCACATGGCAAGGAATGAGCCAAAGGCCAGTCCCGCACGTATCGAGTAGATTCGTAGAGAGGGGTATTTTCTTACTAATGAGAAAAGAGACTTCATCAGCCCGGAATATTTGCCTTGGAAAGTCGGTTGTATGTCCGGTAGTACCTTTAATACAACGATAGCGCATAGTAACATCATTCCAGCGGCGATGAAGTACATTTCACGCCAGCCAAGCACTTCACCCACAAATCCGCTGACAACACGTGATGCAAGTATTCCAGTCAGTAATCCTGAGATGACGACACCTACATTCCGTCCCTTGTTTTCGGGGCGTGAGAATTGCGAGGCAATCGGTACAAATATTTGGGGTATCATGGAGCAGATGCCGGTAATGAGTGATGCTGCCCAGATGATGTAGATGTTCGGTGCCATGGCAATGGCTAGAAGGGAAAATATGAGTAGGAAGAAATTCGTCAGGATGATATTCTTGCGTCGATAGAGGTCTCCTAATGGGACGATGAACAATAATCCCAGCGCATATCCGATTTGTGTAATCATGGCAATGAGGTTCGTTTTGAATTCAGAAACTCCCAATTCATTCCGCATGATATTAAGCAGGGGTTGGTTGTAATACAAGTTGGCTACGGACACGCCAGCTACGATAGCAAGTGTCCAGAGTATATGTGCCGGTAATCCTCCGTTTTCTTTCAGTTCTTGTTTCATGCTGCAAAGATAATGTCTTTCTGTTTCATGCGCAAGATATGTGAGTATGATAAGAATATGTGTGAAGTGGTATCATCTTTTTAGCCTTTCCGTTTGTTATACTATTATTTTGTTTGAGAATAATTGATTGGAGCTATCTTGGATAAGCAGAATGTTGTATTGATATTTAAAGATATGTTGGGCATGGGAAATGAATGGTTTAGAGAGTTGCTGGGTATGAAATGCAGGTGGACGGAATGCAGGCTCTGCTAGCAAACGAGGGTTGGTAAGGTGAATTCGATGATTCAAGGAACCTGCCGTTCCCCCATTAGACCGCCTCCTGATGACATACTTGGGATTATCCTGTTATTGACTGAAAACTCGGGTATATATTAGTACGAATCATTATTACTTAAACTTATAATAGTATGAAACATTTATCGATAATAATAATAGTAGTGTCATTATTCATTTTCCTGCTGTCCATCGGCGTATATTATAAGGTTCCCTGGTCTGTTCTGCCAATAGTGGCTAGTGGAATCTGTATATTATGTTGGCTTTTGTTCCATTTGCTCTGTATCAGTGAAGAAAGAGATTTACTGAAAGAGGGAAATCAGTATTTCATTGATACCTTTCAAAACATACGTAATCCCATTTCTTTGATTAAGACACCGTTAGGGGCAGTTTACGAAGGAGACTGTCCGGAAGACATAAAGAAGGAACTGGCAGTTGCACTTCATCATATAGGCGGGCTGGAGCAGCACTTGATAGCGTTAATGGAGTTGAAACGACTATTTGGCAATTCTGGTAGCCTGGTAGTTGCAGAACATGAAATCGGCGCATTTATGAGGAAGAAAGTGTCTTTTTTACAGTCTCATGTGGATGGGTTGCAGATGAAGCTGGATTTGGTTCCGGATTTTGACTATGCAAGCGCTTGGTTTGATCCGGGAAAGATATCTCCGGTTATCGACCGGTTTGTATTGAGTGCCATCGAGTGTTCTCTGCCGGAAACGCACCTCTCGATGCAGGTTTCGTTGAAGGGAGATTACTGGGCAATCAGGATTAAGGATACAGGCAACAAGCGATTTCTGAAATGTTGCAGATGGTACTCGTCGCGGCTTCCTATTCTGCGACCTCTGCATGGCAAGCAGTATGGCATGGGCGGTGTGTTTTTTGACAAGTTGATGAATATGTGTGACGGGAAAATACTGACTTTGGAAAAGGAGGCTCTGCTTCGATTTCCCATAAGATGTTCGTGTGCGGTTTCGGGGGTGTATACATCCTTAAATATTCCGGACACTTTTCAGGTGAATGAATCGGAAATGGCTTTCCATGGTTTCTCGAAGAAAAAAAATATGGATAGACCTTTAGTGATACTTGCTGATAATGACAAGGGATTCAAGGATTATCTTGAGAAACGTTTATCGGAATGTTTTGTAGTGAGGAGCTTTGATGACGGTCAGGAAGCATTGGAGGTAATATGTGAAGAGTATCCGGATTTGGTGATTTGTGATATCATGTTGAAAGGTATGAGCGGTGAGGAACTTTCTTCTAAACTGAAGACGTCGAGGGACACCTCCTTTATTCCGGTGATATTGATGGGGGCGCACATTGATGTGAAACGGCGGGAAAAGCGTTGTTCTTCTCAGGCTGATCTCTTTGTATGTAAGCCCTTTAATCTGGAGGACCTTAAAGTGGAAATATCCATATTGATAAATAATAGCCGTTTTCTTCGGAAGACATTTCTTCAGAAAGTTTTTGGAGAAGATTTTTTAACGAAACCTATGGAGCGGGCTCAGCAGGATGCCAATCTGGCATTTTTGAATGAAGTGAAGCTTTACATTATGGAGAATATGGATAAAGAGGATTTGACAGTAGATGATATTGCCTCCAGGATGTGCATGAGCCGGACAACCTTTTATAATAAGTGGAAGTTGTTGACGGGAGAAGCACCCAAATATTTGATTTCGAGAATCAGGATGGAGAAGGCACGGGAACTTTTGGAAAGCGGAAAATTTTCTGTGACTATGGTTGCTGAAATGGTGGGTATGCGAAATATGAAAAACTTCAGAGGCAGGTATAAGGAGTATTTTGGAAAAACACCGAAGGAGTTTATGAAAAAAGTATGATATTTATCTGAAGAAAACTTTCATAGAAAGGCTGTCACATATTAGATAATGGACAGCCTTTGTTTTGAAATGGGAGATAGGAGAACTGAACATCCTAAGCTATCTATAAAGGAAAATCTCTCATCGTTTTGTTTTGGGGATAACTGGGTATATATGATTAGCTTTACTTGCCGATGCAGTAATTGCAAGTTTTTGATTATCAAGTATTTGGAGCTCTAAAAGGTACAGAAGTCTAATTTTTTGTTATTTTTAGTCATTATAACTTATTGGTTATCAATAAGTTATATATTGTCACATTCTTTTTGTAAGACAAAGATAATTGTATTTTGTTGAATTTCAAAGTTTTCCAGCAAATAAGTTACAAGAACGAGGTATTTTTTACCCCTTTTTTAGTGATATGGCATTTTTATCAATGGCGTGCAATATTATGCAAATAGAAAACGTATTTTCGGGTTGTATATAAATCTTTGTAAAGTGAGATAATACGAAGACTGATGTTAGCTTGTATCGATTTTTTATATTAATGGATGGACTGATGTTCTGATTCAATGATTATATTGACTATGGATATAATAAATTCGACAAAAATAGCATTAGTTTTAGCTTTTTGCGTAAATGATGTAAATATTCAAATCTAATTTATAAATGTGGATATTTAGTTATATATTTGTGGAAAAACAGATTATATGATAGCAGAAATTAGATTTAAGAATATGTTCTCATTCAGAGACGAGGCTATATTAAGTTTTGAAGCTAATAGAAGTAAGGATATGGAGTCATATCATATTGTCGAATTGGGGGGTGATGTGAGACTATTGAAAGTGGCTGTCATTTATGGAGCAAATGCTTCGGGTAAGAGTAATATTATTAAAGTTTGTGGTTTTATCAAGTCATTCATTACTTATACCCCACTTAATAAGGCAGAACAAATTCAAATAGTCCCGTTTCTCCTGAATAAAACAGGTTCAAGGCAGTTATCTGAATATTCGATTTCGTTCTACTTGAAGAATGAGGAAAAAGCAGTTCGTTATGTCTATTCTGTAGCTTTAGATAGATGGCACGTAGCAAAGGAAAGTTTAATCTATTATTCAAGTCAACAGCCTGCTACCATATTTGAAAGAAATACTGAGAATAATGTATCGGTTATTAAATTTGGACAGAAGATCAAAATGTCGCAATCTGTCAAAGAGGAAATAACATTGAAGTGTTTGCATAACATGTCAGTTTTTGCTGCTTATATGCAGGTAAATACACATATTGTAGAATTAGAGGCAGCTCTTCAGTATCTAACCAATCAGGTTATGCCGGCAATTGTGCCTGCATCATCTTTAAGTCGTTATGCCGAAGAATCAATCAAGAATGAGTCTGCAAAAGATTATATTTTGAGATATCTACAGGAAGCAGATTTCAATATTTCAAATATTACTTCCAAAGAACAGGAAACACATAAGGGTTCGATTAATTATACTATGTATCAGCATAAAGTTTCATCTGATGATGGTAACAATGATTATTATGAATTCCCGGAACTGTTTGAATCGGACGGTACTATCCGTACGTTTGGCCTGGCTGCTCAAGTACAAAGGATTCTTGAAAGTGATGCTTTTCTTGCTGTTGACGATATCGAATTTTCTCTTCATCCGAAATTGATAGAACATATTATTGAACGTTTTCTGAAAGAATCAGAGCAAGCCCAGTTGTTGCTCACTACACATTATGATGGACTGTTAGGAGAGGAGGATTTGCTTAGAAAAGATAATGTCTGGTTTACTGAAAAGAATCCGGATGGATCAAGTGTGCTGTATCCTCTAACAAATTTCAAGGGATTGAATAGGATCAGTTCTCTCCAAAAGGCATATAAATTCGGTAAATTCGGTGCAGTTCCTAATCTCTAATCATGTAATTTTATGAAAAAACTAGAAAAATAGCGATTCTTGAGAAAGCTAAATGGGCAATGAAATACTTACAGACTCAAAAATGGTTTAGCCCATGGGCTTTCTACTAAATGTGGAAAGTTTCATAAACTTGTATTGGGGACAATGAGGGCTTCATTTACTTCACAGTTCGAAAAAAGAAGAAAAGGATGCTTCTTATTCTTTTAGATTTAAAGATGAGGTAGGACTTGATGTTTGTATTGATGAACAGGTTTGTGAGTTTTTAGTGTCTTATCTATGAAAATAGAATCTATTTTTAAGTACTATGAGGTCTTTACAATCGGTGAATGATGAGAAATTTTAGAGAATAATCTACCTTTCCGGTAATCATTATGTGACAGCTGTCGCTATTATTTAAGATTGTCTCAGCAGTAATATTTTGAATAGAAAAAGAATTCTCATTTCTTTTATTGTTCAAATTATTGCTATATTTGCGGTATGGATAGACAATTAAATGAAATAGGAACCATTCCAGTAACGACTTCAATCATTGAATCGTTATATCCGGAACTGAAGTCTGCTAATAAGAAAGTAACTTGGCTCGAAAAACAAGGTGTTATCATCAGATTGAAGCGAGGACTTTATGTGATCAACCCTGAATATTTAGGAAAAACTCTATCGAGTGAGTTGATCGCCAATCATCTCTATACACCTTCGTATATTTCAATGTCTACTGCACTACGATATTATGGACTTATCCCAGAGGCTGTATATGTTCATCAATCAATGACAGTAAAACATCCCCGAAGCTTTCAAACTCCAGTCGGCAATTATGACTACAAATATATTTCAAGAAAGGCATTTCCGATAGGAGTAAGGAGTATGAATAAAGGTGACTATGCGTTTCTTATTGCATCACCGGAAAAGGCTTTGTGTGATTTGATCGCCAATTCCTCAAAAGTCATTCTTCGTTATATGAAGGATGTAGAGATATATCTTGAGCAGGATATTCGTATGGATATGGATGAGTTCTATAATATGGACGCAACCATATTTGAAGATTATATTAATGTAGGCAAAAAGGCTGATTCAATTTCGACACTTTTAAAATTTTTAAGACGATGAAAAATGAAATATTCGACAATATGCTCTCCCGTTATGATTTAACAACGGAGCAACATAAGCGAAACGCTATATTTGAAGTTAATCAACAAATGATACTTGCAGGCCTGTATGCTGGGGGCTTCTTTGAGTCGGCTGCGTTTTATGGCGGAACTTGCCTGAGAATCTTTCATGGCTTGCAGCGTTTCAGTGAGGATATGGATTTCTCACTGCTTGCGCAAGATGACAAGTTCGATTTTTCGAAATATTTTCCTGCTATCATTGATGCCTTTGCAATGGTAGGCCGTGAGGTTGAAATAAAGAAAAAAGATAAGAAGAATTTTGGAAAGGTCGAATCGGCATTTCTTAAAGATAATACCGATGTGTATGATGTGACTTTCCAAACAGAGAAGTCAATAAAGATAAAGATTGAAGTAGATACTTGTCCACCGTTGAACTTCAAAACGGAACAAAAGCTATTACTTCAGCCACATTCATTTATGACCCGCTGTTTTACACTTCCAGACTTGTTTGCAGGTAAGATGCACGCACTGGTCTATCGTGTGTGGAAGAATAGAGTCAAAGGTCGTGATTGGTACGATTTTGAATGGTATGTACGTCATAATGTTCCGTTAGATTTTACTCATTTGGCAGAACGATGCAAGCAGTTTAACAATGAGAATATAACTCCAGAGTTATTCAAAGAGAAACTCATTGAGCGTCTCTCTACAGCTGATATAAAACAAGTGAAAGAAGATGTATTGCCTTTCGTACGTAATCCAAAGGAACTTGATATTTGGTCAAATGATTATTTCGTGCAGTTGGCAGGGATGGTAAGAATGGAATAATACAACATTAAGCTTTAAGGACTAAGATATTCCCTTAATTATACATAGGTTCTGAATGCTGGGGGTCCTGAACCCTTTCAGCTTAAATCCCTTATAATCAGAGTTCTGTAAAAAATCACTTGTAATAGTAACGATTTAGTAACTAAACCTTGTCTGTTTATGTCACTCATAGACTTTCACTTGTCTATGCCTTATCATTACAGTACAAAGATACATTTTTCGACTCATAGCTCCAAATCATAGTCTCACTTTAATGTTTTTACATTATTCTATACTCCTTTCGGAAAATCACTTATTACTGACTTTTCAAGCGACAGGAAGTGGGGCGTGGCTTGCGCCTGTGCGTTGATAAGGACGGCAACCGCATGGACTACGAAACACTGGGCGACAGCGTACATGACATTAATAGGTTGACCGTCATTGCCAACGAAAGTTACAGCACCTTTGTGGACGACCTGCAAAAGAAGACACGTGAATCGTTGCGTGAACGTCCGAGATTCGCCACAGTTGATTACTTCAAGGGAAAGACTTTGCTGCTCGCCGACGGCACGAAGCACACTATCACGGACATGGAGGCAGTATCAATCCAAGCCTATCTTTACGATAACGAATACATCGACGATAAGGGCTTGGTGACGCAACACTACAAGGACGACTTGTTGGAAAACCGTTTAGTGGCATTGCCACATAAGTTAGAGCCGATGGCGCAAGGCATCCATGCACTCGTGCAAAGCACCTTCGACGAGAACATCCTGCTGGACGAAATGATAGAGGACGGCAACCAAACGCAGTCGCCCGAAAACAAGCTGAACGAGAACTTTGCCAAGAAGGAGTTTCAAGAGTTGTGGCACAACATTAACCACAAGTATGTCTATACCGTGCTTTATGACAGCAATGAACTTGTCAGCAAAGCCGTTGACGCTATTGACAAGGAACTGTATGTGACTGAGTTAAAGTACATCATGACCGAAGGCGAGCAACAGACGGCAGACCAATTCGGCGACACGCACACCACGACGAAGCGGATAGGCACGGTAAGCACATCGACAGTGAAGTACGACCTTGTGGGCGAGATAGCCAAGGGAGCGACACTGACACGCCGCACGGTTTTAGCCGTCCTGAAGGGCATCAGCCAAGCCAAACTGTACATGTTCCGCAACAACCCGGAGGAATTTATAAGAAAGACAATCCGCATAATCAAGGAACAGAAAGCCACAATGATTGTGGAACACATCAGTTACAACAAGATAGCGGAAGCATACGACAGCACCATCTTCACACAAGAGAAGACACGCAGCCGATAGAGAAAGCATACGCAGCGAAGAAACACGTCATGGACTACGTGTTTCCCGACAGCAAAGGCGAAACCGAGTTTGCCGAAAACCTTGACGGAGCAACCGAGGTGTGCGTCTATGCCAAGCTGCCCCGTGCGTTTCAAATCCCCACACCCGTCGGCAACTATGCACCCGATTGGGCTATCGCTTTCAATCAAGGTACAGTAAAGCATATCTTCTTCATTGCCGAGACCAAAGGCTCAATGGGTACGATGGAACTGCGTGGTGTAGAGAAAGCCAAGATTGAATGTGCTGAAAAGCTGTTTAACAATGTTTCGACCAGCCATGTGCGCTACCATCAAGTAAAGAGTTATCAGAATTTGTTGGATGTGATGAAGAAACTGGAGTAAATAAAATGTTTTAATTATTATAGTATGATAGGAGTGGGATAGTATTTATGTGAAACACTATCCCACATGTTTTACATTTTATTGCATTTTTATACACCTTTAATAATATTATTATAAATATCTTTTTATCACTGCCTTTTGGACTAACAGCTGTAATTTTTATTGGAAAATCATCTAATGTTATTTCTTGTCTTTCACTAAACTCATTTACAAAGTCGAATATAAGCATCTTGATGTATCATTTATTTCGCGACACATCACGAACGTTCTGCATCGATTTCCATATAGCTCTATCGCCAGCATTTGCTGACATATTCTCCAGGCCTTGGCTTATCTTTTTATACAGTACTATAAAGTCCAGCAACTATTCTTTTTCCCACCTGCTCTTTTAGAAGTGCGAATGGATGCGAATCTATCCCTGTTCCATTCGTTATTCTTTAAATCTCCTGTGAACCTCAACTCTCATCATTCTTCTCTCTGTCTTAAATCGTAACATATCTTCCGATGTCACTCCTTCCTTCAAGTAGGTAGCAAAGTTCTTCACAGTCATGGGAATATCTTCTTCCAATAAGTAAAACTCTTTCAACACTTGTATATGAACCATAGCCAACACACTGAATGCATAGCTCAATTCTGGCAAAACCTTTATTACAAATTTTCTCGTCTGCGTCAAGTATGGATCGTTCTTGCTTTCATCAAATGATACTCCGATTGTTTGCAAATCACAACCCATAACATATCGTTTTAGTACCGCATACAATTTCCTTATAAAATTAACATTCAGTTCTTGTCCATCACCAAAAAGTTTCAACATCTGTTCCAAGGTGCTCTCGTAAATCAATAACTCTTTCAGTGCAACCGGTCTCTCAAACAGCCAGCCACAATAAAGTTTCAACAAGTCTATAACAGTCAAAGCCCTATCTGCATTTGATTCCTTTAACCAGTGGTAGAAATCTTCCAGTAGCTGTCTGTCGATTCCAGACTTAAGGGACAATTCCAGCAATGCATCTCTTCCGACCTCCCCATATTGAGATGACAGATGGACCATTTTTTCCAGGAACTCATCTGTCCCCTCCTTCCTTTTTCTAAGTTGAAAAGCATAAAGAGATTTAGACAATATCCGTCTTTCATTCTCACCTGCCAAATTCAGTTTCATCAGCACCAACTTCTGCTCCTTGCTCACCTCCACTTCTTCCATGAGCTTTCCAAACGGATCGTTAACCGTTAGACAGTTATCACCCTTGGAGAAGATATTGTTTTTAAGCGAAAACCATGCATCAGTTAATTCGTTGTTCTGAATTCCGATCACACTATTCGACACCAGTATGGCGGCACCTTGCGAACGGAACCCCGCTCTACCAGCTCTTCCTGCTGCATTCAGTATTTCATGGGCATCCATCTGTCCTCTACCGTCTTTATCTACATCATAACGGTCTTCACCAGCTATCAGCACCACATCTACAGGCAGGTTCACGCCTTGCGCCAAAGTAGCTGTAGCTACCATAATGTCGTGCTTGCCTCTGAACAAGGTTTCCATCACATGCCGTTCTTCTGGTAAAAGCAGCGAATGATGAGGAACGGCACCCATTTCATCTTTTATATATGTACAGTTTGCATTACCAAGCTCTTCATATATACTTCTTATCTTCCTCTGTAATGTCGCTGGATATGATTGAAGTTCTATTTCTCCATCCAATTGCTTTACTAACGAATTCGCTTGCGCCGGGTTTTCCACAAACACGATAATTTTCATCCCTAAAGCCGAAAACTTCTTTGCCAGTTCCTTGGCTACCTGATTCCTGTTGCCTATCAAATTCCAGAACTTATTCACTCCTATTGTCACGTCATGGTCCAATACGGGAGTCAGATAATAATCAGCCATTTTGTCCGACTCCCATGTGTTCTGAAGGCTGAACAAACAATAAGGCGTTGCTGTAAGCCTTTTCTTCAAATTAGATGAAGGCCCTTTCCTATTTCCTCTGTTCTGCTTATCTTGCAATGCGAGTTTCCTCAATTCCAGACATCTATCTAATGGATACACCACACAACCCTGCAACTGACTTGTAGGCTTCCACGCCATCGAGAGATTCAGACACGTTCTTCCAGTTACATCCGCAATCCACTCAGACATTTCCTTCCCATTTTCCACCATTGCAGATGATAACACAAAGTCCGCATCTGGCACAGTACTAAGAAGAGAAACCAGACAGAACATAGCGCCAAGCGATCTATGTCCGTCTTCGCCAATGATGTGAAATTCATCCATCACTACGAGTGTCACTCCCTCGAAAGCAGAAGGTTTTAGAGCTAAAAGCGTAGAGCACCGTTCTGGTGTCATCACTTTCACTGGCTCATCATCTTCCTCTTCTGTCGTAAATTCCTTACCAAGACTTATATCTTTATATTCTTCTGTTTGTAGCAGGTGTTCCATCATACCCTTAACTTGATATTCCAAAGCATGAGTCGGAACCAAATAAACCGCCTGACCACCGACTGCCACATGCTGGAGTATTTTCAACTCTAATAGTGTTGATTTTCCCGCACCTGTGGGGAATGTTATTACCGATGACACTCCGGCTTTTAGAAAACCTTGTTCAATGGCATTTATATGATTCTGCCACAAATAAGGCCTTTGCACTATCTTGTGCAATATAAGTTCATAATGGTGCGATGTTATCAGGTAGGGTTTTACTCCCCTCAACAAAGAATGATGTTCAAGCACGTTCATTGCCATCAATAGCAGATGGCCCAATCTACTCACACCAACAAAATCAAACCTATATCCAGTTCCCTCATCTTTAAATGTAGCAAGCTGTATTACACTTCTGACATATTGTTGCCAATCGTCACCTTCCCCACCTAACAGTTTATTTGCAAATGCTTTTATTCCAACTGTCAACTGTATCCATAACAACTCTTGAGCATAGAGTTCTAAATCCCCCACTTCCAACCTTGCCTCTTGTATTTCCAGAAGTTCTTTCAATTTACCTTTTGCTAACAAAGAAATACAGGTCTTCAGTTGCCATCTCGCATCACTTTCCCCTTCATATCTCGTTATGCGGTTAGCCAGTTCTTCTGCATCTGCTATATAGCCGCCAATGATAAACATCAGTATTGCTGCAACATCAGCAGGGATAGCATCTGTATCCAATGCCTCCGGTTGTCTTGTTTTCAGTTTATCCATCAGCTTATGCGACATAGCAGCCACGTATGCTATGGCATTCTGCTTTTCTTCAAACTTACCAGACTCAAGATAAAGTTCCAACGTAAAAGCCAGTTCGCTCAAGATGCGATAGTCATCACCTATTTCCTCCGCTTCAAATTCGAGAATTCCAACTTTATACTTAGTTTTCAGACCAACGATATGGGCATATACCTTCGATAACAGTTGAGGCATGCGTTCTATATCAACACCCTTAACTGGTGGCAACATTCTTAATATGTCAGCAGTTACCTTATTAAACATCCTTACTCTTCTTTGATTCCAATATCTTTATTACTTTCTGACTGAACCTTTCCATCCATTTTCTAACGTCATCTAGATTAACCGACGCAGCACATCTTCTTTTAACACCACCACTTACCTTCTTGTCATAGTCTTTGTACAAAGCCTTTCTCCCAGCCTCATCATCATGCTCCGACTGACGTGTCACACCTATTCTATACATCCAATACTTGTTGTCCACTATATCGTCTTGTATGTTTATCAAGAAATCTTCGCTTCTGATAATCGAACTCACCTCCGCCAAAACACGACTATCAAATTCGCCATTCTCGAAATCCTCAAATTCTGGGTATATCTGACTTGTAATAATATTCCTAGCGTTCTCTGAACACTTATCCTCACAGAGCACGATGTGTTTTATCATCTTCTTATCATCTATCACCAGAGCAAATCCGTCAATGCCATGCTGTGCCGGAGCAGAGTGCGGAGCATTCATAAAAACCTTTCCGCTGCCGTTATCTTCATGCAGTTTAATCTTCAGCGCTATCCACGAAATCATTTGGAACAGCCATCCATCTCGTTTATATACACCAACTGTATTCAGTTTTTTGATGATACAGTCTATCGCCTTATCTTTCATTGATACCGCACTCGAATCAAGACATTCAATGACACGCGCAATGTGCAGTGAGTTGCCAAGTAATAGCTGTGCTACCCACTCCGCAAGTACATCTTCCTCCACCACATGATAGCTATTGTCTATCACTAATGGAGAACAGTCCATAAGTGTTATTTGTAATGGATATGTATCTGCCATTTTAGTATATGATAATTTTTGAAAGCATGTTATTAAATAACGTGAGTTCGATGAATTATAATTACCTGTAAATTTGACGATTAGCGAAACTTATTGTAACTTTATAGTGTTCACTTACAAAATATTACAAACAATAATCGCTATGCTCACCAAGGACAAAGTTACAAAATAATTTTGGGTAAATCATCATTTAAGGATGAATTAGTGATAACCATCGACCTTTTTATCAACATTTTACAGTATCATCACAAGAAAGAACATAAATAACTTGTAAACATCTGGAATATTGCGACCTTTGCGGACAGAAAAGTTGTTCTTTTGATATTATGCAAAATAAAGTAGGATATTGAACTTCGCTCGTCTCCAAATCGTTAGCAGTCAAGCCGCAATTCTTTGCAAGTCGTTTGTTTTCAGTAGGAAATAAAGTTGGGAATGTCTTGCGGTGTGGAAGGTAATATTTTTATTTATACCGCACAAATCCGCAATCTCTTTTAAGTAAGAATTAAGTTTTTGATTGCTCAGTACAGGCAGCAACTGACCTTTGGGGAGCTGACCTTCATATTTCTGGAGTATCGCTTGGGGTATTTTCAGCAGCGGTACGTTTACCGGAGTATCTGTCTTATGACGGTGCGTCATGATCCACGGTTTCCCGTCAAACGAGATTCTGATGTCGCTTGTCTTCAGTTCCTTCAAATCAATATAAGACAATCCTGTGAAGCAAGAAAAAATAAATAAATCCCTTACCTGTTCCAGCCTTTTTGTAGGAAAGGACTTGTCCATTATCTTCTTAACCTCCTCATCTGTAAGATAGCCACGGTCAACACAAGTTTGGTTTTTATTTTATAGTTAGCAAAAAGGTCTATAAAAATCCAACCATTATTTTTAGCTATAAGAATTATTTTGCGTAAGATCTGAATAAACTTTGCTGTCGTATTTTCATTACAATTATATTTTGTTCTTAGAAAACACTCAAAGTCTGTAATAAAAGCATTATTAATTTCTTTAAGAGATATATCTGATATTTTGTATTTAAGCCTCATAAATTCCTCCAGGCGATTATGACAGCGCTCGTATTTTTCTATCGTTGCCAAACTCTTACTGATTCCTACCAATTTTCTTTCATCCTCATTGTGTTTTTTCAAAATCTCTAATAGGGTTCTCTGTTTAGTCGTTAGACCGAGAAATGCGTTACGAACTTTCTCTGCAGTAACAAATGTTTCCTGCATTTCAATATCTCTATAATGATTTTTTAAGGAGGTACGAATATCTTCTAGTGTTTCATTTAGTTGGCGTGATTTCAGACTATTTCCCTTAGCTCTACATAAGTTTTTATCCCAAGCATCAGGTTTGACACTTAGTTTAGAACTGAACTGTGAGATTTCACCATTAAGTGACAGACGAATCATAATACAAACTGTTCCGTCCTTGTTTACCTGATTTTTTCTTAGATAGAACAAAATCTTAAATGTACTCTTACTCATATCCTTTTTAATTTAGCTCCGTTACAGTGGGGGTAATGACTTCCCTCTGCAAAGGAATGATTAATAATTGGGTTATAAGCAGACATTTGAACGTCAATAAGCGATAAATCAGGGACTTACATCGAAAATCGTTACTATTTTTACAGGCTGATTTTTAGTAACGATTTAGTAACGGAACTTTGTCAGAAGTAGGCATTTTAGTGTCTTTCGATTGTCCGTCGGATAAATAAAAAAAGTCCCGTAAAACATTGATTTTACGGGACTTGTATATTTCTTTCCTCTTAATTTCTTAGGTCGTTGCGGAAGCTGGGGGATTCGAATCTTTCAGCTTCAACTCTGTATATCAATTGGTTTTACATTTGTCAACACTTTCTTCTGTAACATTTCTGTAGCGAAACTGCCCAATCTCTAATGAACCATTGTTGACAATCTCCGTTATCACTAATTCACGGTATAAAGATAATCTTTTTCGAACTAAAAGCCAAATGATTTATAATAAATATTTTACAAGGCTCTTTGCTACACTTTCAGTGCAAGCCCCTTAAGCACTAAAGGAGTTTTTATGTACAATTATAACACCAAATAAAATATGAAAAGATTAAGGGATTAATAAAGTGTTAAATATATTGTTATCATTAATTCTATTTGAGGTTCGCCACAATGATTTCTTACACTATGAGAATAAAGAATATTTTTAATATATTCCTATCACACAACATATTAATCAATATTTATTTCTAATTTTGAGGAAACTATTTATTATCTATCAACATGAAAAATAAAGAACAGAATAAGTATCCTTCTCGTGAACGTTATTTGCGTATTATTGGATTAGATTTGCGAGAAATGGACGGAACAGTAAGTAAGACATTGCGCGCAGGATGGTATCCATTTGGAAAATGCCCTAAGCCTCATAACAGATATATTGAACTATCTCCATTACCAGAGAGCGTTTTGAGGCTTTACCATACAAAGGCTGCACTCCCCAATATTAATGTGAGCTGTATTGTGGGCAAAAACGGTTCAGGAAAAAGCTCATTACTAGATATTATGTATAGAATTCTGAATAATTTGTCATACAAACTTATTCTAGAGAAAGAGACACCTATTAGGCCTGAATTACAGTATGCCTATGGAGTACATGCGGATTTATATTATGAAACTGATGGAAAACTAAATGTCATTACTTGTGATGAAGAAAAAATGATGTTTTATAGAGAGTCCAATAAAGGCGAAATGAAACATATTCCTATTTCATCAGGTTACTTTGATGAAATTTTGAGTAAATTTTTCTACACAATAGGAATTAATTACAGTATTTATGCTTTTAATAAATACGACTATCAAAGTTACGAACAAAACGAGTTCATAAATGGAGAATGGTTAGATGGAGTATTTCATAAGAATGATGGGTACTTAGCTCCACTAACTCTAGTTCCTTACCGTGAGAACGGTGTTATTGATATTAGAAAAGAAAATAATTTGGCACAACAACGAATTACCGCCTTATCAATCTTAGGAATGTCACAAAAAAGACAGTTTCCAGCTGGATATTATCCAAAGACACTCAGTTATAAAATTAATTTCAATTATAAAGTTGAAAAGTTAGAGCGCTTCATTAAGGCAAATAGCCAGTTTAATGCTGAAATGTTAAAATCAATTATACATCAACTAGAATTGAAATGGGAAAAGCATGTAGGAGATAAATTGGGAGAATTATACAATGTAAATTCAGATGAGTATCAATTGGTGTTGTTCTATATGGCTTATAAGACCCTAAAAATATGTCTGACTTATAATGATTATTTTGAAATACTTAAAGTAAATGAGTTAAAAGAAATCTATAACGAAGGAGCAAATTCATTCATAGAATATCAACGAAAATCTCTACCCGAAATAGCGGAAAAAATTATTCAAAAAATACAAGATAATCCAAACGATCACATAACTTTAAAAATTTTTCAATGCATTAATTTTATAAATAAGAAAGATCATAAACTTAAAGGTGAGATAAATGTAAAAGACTTTATCCTACAATATCAACCAAAGACTTACGATGATGTAGTTAAGCATCTTTATCCTCCTTTTTTTGAAACTGACATCTTATTTAGCCGAGTACGAGGACATAAACTGCATAGTATTGATAGTAGTTGGAATGAAATAAATAACAAATCTAAATTTAACTTATCGAAGATGAGCAGTGGTGAGAAGCAGATGCTTTATGCTATGAGTTATGTTCTTTATCACTTAAAAAATTTACAAAGTGTAAATGAGGATAATTACCGAGTACCATATCATCATGTCAATTTAGTTTTTGATGAAGCAGAACTTTATTACCATCCTGATTATCAAAGGCGTTTTATAGCAATGCTCATTGAGAGTTTACAATGGGCAAGAATTGACCGAAGAAAAATACGCAGTATCAATATCATTATAGCAACACACTCACCATTTGTTTTAACAGATATCTTAACAGAGCATACGCTATATCTAATGGAAGGAAAGCGTCAAATTGTTAACAAACAAACTTTTGGAGGTAATTATTATGACATGTTACGTACCAGTTTTTTCTTTGACAAGACAGCTATTGGAGACATTTCTGCAAAAGCGGTAAGAAAATGGATTAGTGAAAAAAACGAAACTGGTAAAACACCAGAAAAGGAAATAATGAATATGGTAGGCGATCCATTTGTGACTCGCTATCTTAAAAATACAGAAGACAATGTACAGGATTGATACTATAACAGATAACATACTTGAAGAGTACTTCAACAAATATGCTATAGAAGTAAAAAACTATATGATCCAATTACGCGATGGAATAATTACTATACCAGGTGAGTTTGGCATAAAGAATAAAATATTGATAATGTATAAAGTAAAGAAGGGTACTCCAACCTGGAATTTTCTTAATAAATATGTACAAGACGCAAATCTGCATAAACTATTATGTGGTTCTTGGGAAGAATTGCTTGAGATAATAAGTGATGTAGAAAGTTTGATTCCTAATCTAGAATGGAAGAAAGGAGCAACAAAAGCAGAATATAATAAAGGAAAGTATCTAACAGATGGAAAAGATGCGAATGGACGCATATATATTGATCATTTCAATGAAATAATGCATTGGTTATTTGTGGATATAATGTATGAAACAAAACTGGACAAATTACAATTCATTGAAAAACTGGGATTGAAAATATGTCCATATTGTGGAAGACAACATATTAACATTGCTAAGTTTTCAGGATATAGAGCTTCAAAGCCAAACATAGATCATTTTTTACCCAAAAGTTTATATCCATTTTTGGGCATATCTTTCAGAAATTTAGTACCATGCTGTTACGTTTGTAATGAAGTGGCCAATAAAGGAAATTACGATCCTTTGGAACCTAATATAGGCTTATATAATCCATATGTATTTAATGATGACAACGTTACATTTAAAGGTATCTTCAATGATAAGAATGAAATGGATGTAAATGGTTATGATGTTGATATTATATGTAATCCAACTACCTTGGATAAAGGCTATAAAGAGGTGCTGAAGTTATTACCATTTTATCAACAAGAGAAACTTAAAATACATGATATGTATATTAATTTTACTAAAACCACTAAAATATATAAGAAGTTCCTTGAGAACCTTGGTATGAAACAGGAATTTTTAGATGATAATGCTAGAATGGTAATTGGGCATCCATTGGATGGAAAAGCTTCTGAAAGGGAGTTCTATAAATTCAAACGTGACTTATTCTTACAATTAGTAAGAATGTATAGCTAACCACATTAAAGTCGGCACTATAAAATATTTTGTGTAAATGGAAAATACGGGATTCAAGTTTGAGTCTCGTATTTTTTATTTTATAGATTTGTTGCTGTGAAAAAGATTATGAAAGAAAAGAATCAAGTAGTGGCTGATGAGTTATTAAACAATGAGTTGCTAAGTCAGTTCTAGACAGAAGACGATGTGAGCAAGTTTCTGAAATAGTTGCATGCTCAAGGTGCTGGAGAAGATGCTTGAGGGCAAAATGGATACCCGCTTTGGGCTATGAAAAGAATTCAGTAGCAGGAAACAATACTGGTAACTCCCGAATTGGAAGTTAACCGAAGAAAATCCAGACCGAACATGGAGTTTCCGTCATTTCCATCGCACGTGTCCATAATGCCCAGTTTGAGCCGATAACAGTGCTAGAAACATATTTTCCATAGGAAAGCCTGTTATCTCCCTAGTATCTATCTCTCCTTTTAATATTGTACGAACTTCCATATTGATTTCGAGGTTGTCAAGTGCCACACATTCCGCCGAGTAAACAAAATCTGCTAAGGTGATTATTTACGACAATACCCTAAAAGCTTTGCTAATAATACCGTTCAGAACAGACGTTTTGAGCGGTATTTCTATTATATGTTGAAAAATTCTTCTCTTTTTGCGTTGGATTTTCATTGCAACCTGTTATAAGGTAGAAAAGAAGAAGCGTTTTGATATGGGCAATTTTAGAAATACATCATAATGAATTATTGGTTGGAATACCGTGGCAGCTATTTAGGCTATGTATCTGGCAAAGGTCTTGCTTGGATAGCTGTTTACGAACGTATCTTTGAATAATTAGTCCATATCTGAACGCTTCTTTTTCTTATACCTGCTACCCACAGACAACTGTTCCCCAGCAAATTTTCTTACCAAAGTTATATATACCAAACACACTATTGTTTGGTAATATGAATATTGGTAAATTCAACTCCTTGTATGACCTTTTGGAGGCATTTCCTACAGAGGAAAGTTGCATTAAATATCTTGAGCAACAACGTTGGGCAAACGGTATTCCTGTTTCTCCATATGACCCCACGTCTAAAGTATATAACCGTGGCGATGGAATGTATCGCTGCAAAAATACGGGCAAGAACTTCAACGTCAGAATAGGAACAATGTTTGAAGGTTCAAAAGTTCCTTTGAGAAAATGGTTTGTAGCTATCTATGAAATTACGTCATGCAAGAAAGGTATTTCATCCATTGAATTATCCCAAAGAATATCCGTGACCTATAAAACAGCGTGGTTCATGAATCAGCGTATTCGTGAATGCTTCGGTATTGTCATGGAAGAGAAACTTGACGGAGAAGTTGAATTAGATGAAACTTTCGTTGGCGGTAAGAATAAAAATCGGCATTATAACAAGAAAGTAAAAAAATGCCAAGGTAGAAGCTTCAAAGATAAAGTTCCAGTAATGGGCATGCTTCAACGTGGTGGTAAGGTGGTCTGTAAGGTAGTCCGTGATACTTCTTATAAATCATTGACAGTACCTATCCTAAAAACGGTAAAAAGAACAGCAACGTTATTTTCAAATGAATGGTGCGGATATAAAACCATTAGCAAACTTTATGAGCATTATATTGTTGACCACGGTCACGGACAATATGTTAATGGAGATGCTTATACTAATAATATCGAAGGATTCTGGAGTATTCTGAAACGTGGGCTGACAGGCATTTATAACCATACAAGTAAGAAACACCTTCAACGATATGTTAATGAGTTCTGTTTCCGCTATAATACAAAAGATTTTGATGATGTTTCACGATTTAATTTGTTACTTTGCAATTCAAATTATCGTATCACTTTTCAAAGTCTTACAAAATGAGCAAAAAGAAACAAATAACATTAGAAGGCATGAAAAAGGCAATGGCTATTGAACTTCTACCTGCAAAAGAATTAAAAAAGCAAGCGGAAGTTCCAGTGGATTTTTCTGCTCTTATGCAGAAGGCTCTGAAATACGATATTAAACCTAAAAAGAAAGGCAAGAAATAACCTGTCTTTATCTAAATTTGACCATGGGAGCTTGCTCTGCGGTTTTCTTTACTTTCTTAACCCAGCATTGCTTTTGGTCGCTCCAATATATTCCGTTCTTTTCAAGTACTTTATTAAATGCCTTTTGACTTTCTTCATCTTCAACTCCTGTATAGTTCCAATCCGTTTCATCATCCCAACCAGTACTTGAATTGAAATAATCATTCAGGTCAACTGGTTCTTCTCCTTCTACATCTTTATTCGTTTTCTTTTCTATAATTTCTATGCTTTGGGCTTTCTCTGCAATTTTTGTAAGAAGTTCACGGCTTATATTATACTCATTCTTTTGTATAAAAACGACAAGGTCATTTTGCAATCGTAAATATTCGAGTTTTTCTTGAGGTGTTATTTCTTCTCCATTTTTGTTTTTCCCTGAGCCAGAAATTATAGCTTCAACCATATTGTTATATTTAACAATGAGGGTTTTCTCAGTTTCTGTTTTCCCTTCTGATACGTCAAGCGTATAAGATGCAGAAGGCGACCTTCCAATGAGTTTATTGAACCTTTCTTTATCAAAGGATACATTATTACATGACGATAGAAAAGCTACAGTTAGCAAGCATAAAAATGATGTCGATAGGATTTTTTTCATAATGGCGAATTTTAGCGAGTTTTTCCATGACAGCCAAAGGATAGATTTAACGATGTTAGTTATTAAAAAAGTGGGCTGCCCCTGTGCATACTCGTTAGGTATAGCCAAACACCTGTATATACGCACAGTAGGGCAACCCACATGTATGAGCTGTCCTCTGTGCCTTGTATATACCTCTTGATAATTTGGCGATTTCAACGAGTATAAGGCACTTCCTTATTTTCTTAAAAAGTTTGTCCAATAGGACTTTACAAAGATACGGATAATATTTGTACTTTTGTATAAAGTCAGAGGCATTCTCCCATACAACCCCGATTTTTCTTCCAAAAGAATACCAAGGAAAGGAGGTGTTGCCTATGAAGGGAAAGTTTATTGAATACAAAGTAGCCGAATACCCAGAACGAACTGCTCAAGGTTTAGAATGGGTAGTTATCTTCAAACGTGTTTATTTATAATCAATAATACTCTTTTGCCTCTGACTTTACTAATTTTTCTTATTTCTTTCTATATCTGTAATCAGGATTCGCTTTCATTTTACTCCGTATTGTAATATCATTGAATAGCTTACGAACACAAAGAATACCTAAACTATCACCAAGTTTCGGAAACTTCTCCATAAACCGTTCTTCTAGAAGGTGAAGACGTAGAGAATGTTTTTCTTTGTCATTATAATCAAACTGCTCCTCAAACATAATCTGATTATTGCGTTCTCCTCTGACGATGATAGTGGCTTCCTTGCCACCGTGGTCTTGTACTTCGATTGAAATAATTGTCCTGTTCATATTCTACAACCGCTTTTTAATTAGTAACTTTGCCGAAAATATCAATCTAAAATTTTACAATTATGGAAGCAATGAAAGCAATGGATTATGAATACCTGATTAGAGCTGTCTTCAAATGCGGACGTACAAGAAGATTTGGAGCCGATGCTGATATTTTTCGTGGATTAGAAAGAGCATCTGTACCATTTCCTGGTCAGGAGTCGGTTGACCAGTATAAACTTGGTTTCAAAATAGGAGAAGTGGCAGCATACTTACATGTAGCATTATATGAAGTGCAAGAACAATATAAAGAGAATAAAGAGTTTACCTCAAAAATAGATAAATGTCTTGAGTATCTATATGAGCCTTCATTAGAAGATATAGATAAATGCATTGAAGAAGCATGGGTTGCGTTCAGAGGAATTGGATTATACGCAGGATAAAAAGAAAAATAACGGGAATAGCTATCAAAGTTATTCCCGTTACTGTTTAATCAGTTATTATAAATCAGACAAACTCATTTAGGGTATTGTCGTAAATAATCACCCTAATTTTTATAGAGTTCGTCAACTGCCATCTATTTATGAAGTTGAAGCAAAAGAGTTATTCCATATTCCAATATCTAAGCGTGGTATAGTAAAAACACAACGATATAGTATTCCTGGATATCCTTGTCTATATTTAGGCAAAAGTATATATGGTTGTTGGGAAGAAATGAGGCGTCCTCCTATGCATACATGTGCTGTTTCTCGATTTCAAAATAAGGTAGAGTTGAATTTTATTGATTTATCATTACCTACTAAAGAGAAGTTAAAGTTGTCCATATATCAAGAATTGGTACCATTGATTATATCATGTATGATTCCTGTGGTAAATGATTCTGATACATTTAAGCCAGAGTATATTATACCTCAACTGATTTTTGAATGGTTCTTAAAAAATCGAGAAATTAATGGTAAAACGATTCATGGTATTGCATATACTTCAACACACTTAAATGATGAATTCTATTTTCTAGATGATAAATTTATAAATTATGCAATTCCTGTATTTGATGTTAATGAAAAACATAAATACTGTAAAAAACTATGCTCTATTTTCCAGTTGACGAAACCTACAACTAACGACATAGAGAAACTTAAATGGGCTTATCCTGTTGAAGGTTGGAATTATCCAGAGGGCGAAGAACACAAAAGGATGTTTAATTATGATATTTCAGATTTTGGTAATTTGGAAGGACGGTTAGTTGATACTGATAATTTCCCATTACAGACAATTGTTTATAAATAGAAACGTGAATTATTTTTGAAAATGGATTTACATACCATTAGATAATTTGCATAAGGATTTTGAAACAGGTGTCTGAAAAGTACGAAAGTTTGTTTTATCAAACGCGTCTGAATATTTTTGGAATATTGGTAATGTACTAAAGCTATTAGTAAACCTCTCTTAAAAAACTCAATTTAAAAGTATAATAAGTAGTTGTTATAGAAATGTAAACTTGGTAATAGCCATGCTTTAAATGGTTTACACTTTCGGTTTACAGCAGAAAATCAAGATGCTAATTTATATATCTGATTAACAGACGTATACAAAATGCTTTTATTTTCTTTATCTGTTTGGCATGTTATTCTCACTATTATGAGTATATACTCTTAGAGTGCGCACGAAAAGAGTATCGATTTATTCACTTAATAACATTGTAATTATGTCATACATAGATAATGAGATACTCGAAAGACTTATAGGAACAATGGTAGAGGGATTTGCCCGCATTGAAAAGAAACTGGACCAGATGAACCGTCTGAAAGAATGTATGAACGGGGATAAACTTCTTGATAATGTGGATCTGGCAGAACTTCTTGGTGTGTCACAAAGAACTCTGGCACGTTACAGGCAAGAGGGCAAGATTAAATATTACTCGGTGGAAAAGAACGGGAAATCATTCTATCTCGCCTCAGAGATACAGAGTTTCCTGCTTCAGCGTGGTAAGAACGTAGTAAATAATAAGTAGCAAATAGACTAAGTGACCGTATTCTGATGGAAAGATGATACATACGGTCACTTATGCATTATACCGGGATTGCGGTCACTTTCAATGTTTCCAGATTGACATAGACACCGCGATACAGTGTCTTTCCTTCCTTGAACATTTTCCAGAGCAGATCACATCCGATATGTGCCAGTGTGGAGTTAATGAACAGATCCTGTTTTTCCAGGGCTTCCGCCAGTGAACAGCTCGGCCCCGATTCATTTTCCTTGATTTTTGCATAGTCCACTTCCTCGGTGATGACATTCATTTTAGGCATGGGAATATATTCCTGTGAAGAAGGTTGGAGCACTTTCTCACGTACCGTCCCGATGATGACCTGTCCTTTTGTCTGGCTGTTCCCAAAATCCATCCAGTATATGGGAGCCGAATGGTCACTGAAGTTTTCTTTGCGGACTTTCTTCAGGAACTTCCAAAGTGTAAGACGTGAACGTATATTGTCCGTACAGGTAATGATGATATTTGCTGTGCTTTCTCCAGAAAAGTTCCTGGTGGGGAAGCATTGCGGTTCGGCAGTCCATGCGTATCCGAAGAAACGGTTGATGCGTGTGACTAGTGATACGGCCTTGTTCAGTCCCAGTTCCGTCTCACTGAAAAGCTGGCGTCCTATATTGGCCTGGCTTACTGTGTCGGGATCGAATACGGTGACATGCAGTCCGGGATGGCCCAATGCCTGAAGTGCCATGCTCATGCGTGCAAGATTGGTTATCACTTGTGAGCCGGTACCTCCGGCTCCGATGACGAATACCGTTACCGGATGACGAGGATTGAGCAGGTAGCGGTCGGTAAAATGTATCTTTTTCATGGAAGTATGTCTTTAAGTTTTTTATTCATGGGTTTGAGTTCGTTCATGTCGAACGGATTGTTTCTTATGTTCTCGGTGACGATGACAAGATTTGAAACGGTGGGATTGACATTTCCTCCTAGATGGGAGAATTCAGTCAGCCAGAACCGTTTTTCCCAGTATTCCAGCAGGGAAAGGAAAGTCGGGTTCTGTGGCTTTTCCAGAGAACTGCTGCCAAGGCAGACACTTGATCCGGTCACGTTGAAGAACGGGGCACGGAACAGTGGTGTCGTTTCCACCGGACGTTTCCCCTTGAAGGCGAACACGTCCATGCTTCCGTTTCTTACATGGTAGATAATCCCCGGCAGATTGAATGTACCGTCCTGTATATTGTAAGCGCCTAAGTAAGTACATCTTCTACAGTTCATTTTCCCTCCTTACTTTTGC
>ERZ791645.120-NODE-120-length-71871-cov-8.810098_pt1 | contig 71871 bp, 66 predicted proteins | sample MGYA00509939_ERZ791645 | MGnify/ENA primary metagenome ERZ791645 (study PRJEB30046, sample SAMN00715249) | human gut metagenome | study: EMG produced TPA metagenomics assembly of the A metagenome-wide association study of gut microbiota in type 2... | reverse complement strand
CATCTCTGCTTTTTTTATATTCAGTTGTAACACATGTATTGTAATCCTACAATTTGAGTAAAAAATACATACAGGAGCATTTGGTTGATATTAAGAAGGTATTAGATACGTATGAAAAGGAGTTATTAGATAGGGCTTTAAAATCTATTTTTTAGTTGTTCTAGAGCGATTGATAATACTGACGCGAATAAGAAAATAAATTGGTTCAAATTATAAGTACAGACGATATGAATTATAAAGTAATACAGGAAATACTGGATTATGACAACAATCTGGATAATCACAATATTGAGCAGGTGTCTGCAAAGCTATTATTTGACTTTACCAGAAATATGGGGTTTGAGGTATCAAAAGAAAGTATATTTCTCTGGATGATAAGAATCAGTATTTGATTATAGGAAGAAATTCAAAGAATCTGTTTACAACAAGTGATAATTTATTTGAACTTGAGAGTGAGAAGATTGGGGAGCAGACAGAATTCAGGTTAAAAAAATATTTGTTAGGTTTAAGCGATATGAGGGTTTATGAAGAAGTAAGTGAGACGAAAGTTGATGAATGCTTTTAGATTTGTATATAGTGTTATTCATTAGGAGGTTGCTTATGAAATTTCAACCATTAGAATCTTGGATTATGGGGAATGAGAGTATAACACCTATAAACTTTTATGGAAATTTAAAACCATGTATGGAGATGGGAGCTTTTATTGGCTTGGATGTAGGTTGTGATTTGTACTTAGCCAATATGATTGATACCGGTAATCTACATGATTCATGGATGGAGAATAAGGAATACATAGAAAAAGTATGTGAATTAACCGGAACCAATGAAGAATGTGGATATGATTTGGATAATGAGGAAAAAAGATTGATATTGGAGGAGTTAGGAGAACCACCTGCATGTTGCTATAATATCTATTTCATCACTATCTACGATGGCAATGAAGAGAAGTTGGTTTATGTTGGAAAGACTGATTCTCAAAAAAGTAGATTTATTAATGGGCATCTTGTAGCATTAAAACTTCATAATCCTAAGTATCATAATTACTATAAGAGGATATATTTTGGCACAATTATGTTCTTATCAGAAACCAAAGAATATGTTCCCTTAGAGTTTATAACTCCATTTGAAGAAGCACAAAGGTATCTGGGTGAGATGGAGGCATTTTTGATTGATAGATTGCAACCAGAATTGAATGTTAAGAGTGAAGATGCGGGAGAGCTTAAAGATTTAGGAGTAGTACATATTCAAAATTTTAGTGATATAACATATTTTATGAATGATTATTTTATTTATTGATACAGTAAATGTGTATAAATTTGTTTTATGAAGTGATAAGTAATACTAATGCTTTAGATTGGAGGGTCTAGAAGATGGAAAAATACTTAATTTTAAATAAAAATATGCCACTTACACCGCTTTCTGTGTTTGATAAAAATTGGAATGGACAAATCATAGAACTATCTTTAGAGGATGCAAAGAGATATGTCGAGGAACAAAATCAAAAATATGGAGAAGATTTGTTATTTTTTATGAAAATAAAAGAATGGTTAAAGTTACGAGAATCACCACAAGCTGTTGAATTTCAGGACAAATTGCATGAGGATGTTGCAAAATTATTGGATTGTCCTGAAATAAACGAGATTAGCAAACGTATATGTGAAGCAACTGATAAAAATATAAATGGATTTATGATACCTTTTGAAGCAGACAATAATGAAGATTATGAAAAGAAATTAAAAGATGAATTAGAGGGTTTTATTAAGGAAATAGATAGACCAGCATTTAGAAAAGAAGGGTCATTAGTTGATGATGTAAAAGTCATATGTAAAAAAGTTATTGAAGCATTTGATGCAGCTAAGATAGGGGATATTAAAAAGGCTGAAATAATAATAGAAGAAATTTTGGAAGAATATAAAAAATTTCCTTTTGCGGTTTCAGAATTGGATAAAAGTTATGCCTTTAGAGGTATAGCGCCATTTGATGATTTGCAACAAAAATGGGTAGCAAAAGAAGAATATGAGACTATGATGGATGGGGAGTTGAATTTTTTTAGGGCACGATCAATGGAAAAAACTAAAACAATTCAAACAGAAGATGCAATCAACTATTTGTCATATAGTAAGAGCGATTTGGCGAAGGATTTGAGGTTTAGTTCAAAGGGAAAAGTATGCTTATATTTAGGAACAACTTCGTATGTTTGTTGTAAAGAATGTAGGTGGAATGGAGAGGATAATTTATATTTGGCATCGTTCAAATTCAATAAAAAAGGAAAAAAATTAAAAATATTGAATTTGGTTGTTACGCAATCATTATTAAATGGAACCATTCCAATGCCGGGAGATACTATTTATTATAGAAAATTACATAATGCAATGATTAGAGTGTTTCCTTTAGTGATTGCTACAATGTTTACAATAAAAACATCTGATGAAGTTAGGAAAAAGAGCTATGGTGAAAAAAATAAGTATGAATATTTGTTGAGCCAAGTTTTGATGAATGTGTTACAGAAGGTGGGAATAGATGGAGTGGCATATTTATCAAGACAAGGCAAAGATGATTTTCAATATCCACAAATGATTTGTTTGGCTATTCCTATCAATGATATTAGTGAAGATGACGAATATGGGGAATTAATCAATTTTTTTGTTATGACACCTCCGGTTTTGTATAATGGATTTTCTGGTGATAGTACATATGAGAGAAGAAGTTATATAAATGAAAAATATCCCAATTATGTAGATTATTCTTGGGGACAAGAAGAGAATTTTAATGCAAAAGTAGAGTATAATGGTGAAATAGTATTTTACGAGGATATACCATATTCAAAGTTTGATGATTACTTAGTTAATCTGGAACATAAAAAATTTGTTGTATCATGAGGCAATGTATAAATATTGGAGAAATGAATTATGAATGAAGAACTTGAACAAGCGAAGTTATCTTTACAGAATATGAATGATTTAGTTGATATTAAAGGAAATCCAGTGGTAAGTTCAATATTGATGGCACCTATAAAAGCGATTCCAGTGATTGGTGATTTGGTAGATTCTACAACAGATGAATTGCTTGAAAATTTTCAACAAAAAAAGGAACAGGAACTTATAGATGTAATCTTAAATGATAGCAATTCCATTACTACAGAGATGGTCAATGATGTAGAATTTATTATCAATTATGCGAGAGTGGTGGATGCAGTAAGAAGGCTTGCAACAAATGATAAGGTAAAATATTTTGGGAATCTTATTAGAAATGGGTATTTGTCAGGAGAACATATCCCAAATAGTGAATTTGAAGAATGCCTAAATATTTTGAATACAATGTCATATCGAGAGATACAATATTTAGTGGATTATAAAAAATATTGTGATGAAAAAGACAAACAGAAAAAAGCAAAGGGTGTAAAATCCTATGGAAAAGTTTCTAGATATAATCTGTGGAATACATTTGAAAAGGAATATTCAGAATCTCAAGGAATAACAAGACTAGAATTATATAGTAGTTTTATTCGTATAAAACAAACAGGTTTTTTGGAGGAAGAATATGAAACAGAAGATGGAGATGTGGATGCAGATGATAATACTTTTAGTTCATTGAGTATTGATAGCACGGGATTTTATATTACCCAAAGCTTTCTTAGATTTTATGAAATGGTAATAAAAATGGAATGAGGGGTTATTAACCGTTTGTTTACGATATGTGTGCAAGACAGGCATCAGAATCAGAAGTAGAACATTTTGCTTGATTACATGGTCGGGATATGTATATGCAATGATGACAGGATGGTTGAGCTATTTAAGAGAGTATGCAGAAGGTATTTATATTTGTATCCAGAGATGATTGCCTCAGAGATATATGCGTATAAGGATATGTATGAGGATGATGAATGTGGGTAGACGGCGATTGAATAGAAAACAGATAATTTCTAGATGAGCGGTTGCATTTTATCCTCATCCACACTATAATAATCTCATGGCAACAGTTTGGCAACAACCATCCAGTAGATCAAAATAAATAGTGTAATTGATATATAAATATGCCCCATATTTGACTAAAACTTAACTAAAATAAGTTAAGTGCAACCTGGGACATAATGAGTTTGAATAACGGATTAAAATGCCGAAAGCCTGTATTTATGCGGGCTTCCGGCATTTGTTTTATCAAATGGCTCTGGTTTGGCTCTATTTGTGGGGAGAGTAATGTATATATCTATGTACATATTACAGTAAAACAGATGTAGGAAGTTGTAAAAGAGAACAGCCAAAAGGTATATAAATAGAAGAAATAATAAGATTTTATAATGACTAGAGGTGTAATAATGAAGAATAAGAAATGGATATTTATAATTATTGGAATTGTTGTATTATGCATCTGCTTTATTGCGGGGGGTATTATTAAAAAAAATAATAATGGATATAAAACCACAGATTTAGTATTGAAAGGCTTAGAAAGAGCAGTTAATAATACTGATGACAATTCAATTATAAAATGCTATCCAGAATTTATGCAAAAATCACTACCTGTCTTGTCCTATGATTCAATAAAAGAATTTCATGACAAAGTGGGAAATATCACATTCAATGTTTTAAAACAAAATGATTTGGATTCAGATGAAATTTTAAGTAAGCAGAACGATATAAATGCGAAATACAATTGCAATATTAAATTAGAAGGGTATGCTTTGGTTGCTTGCAAGTACAATGATGATTTCGGAGAAACCACTTTTGAAATGATTAAAATAGATGGACGGTGGTATTTATATTATGATGCATATTTACCTGAACCTATACAATATTTTGTTGAATAACTATAAAAGATACAACGTTACTGATGATGAAGTATCTTACGCAGAAAAATAATAAAAAACTGAAAAAATTGTATATATTCTTGCAGAGACATTAGTTCTTATGTTAGGATACTATCTAAGGAAAGTACCCATGACAGGGTGGTAGCCTCCCGAGTTTATGATACCGGGCAACCGGAATACATAGGAAGGGAGGTGGCGCCGATGACGGCTTATGAGATCATTTCGATTTTCATTGGGATATTAGCATTGTTGATGTCCTTTGGTAGCTTGATTGTAGCGTTGCTTGCGAGACTATGAAGAAAAGTCTGTAAATAATAATCTTCTATGATGATGATTGAGCTGGAAGCACTAAATTGGAGCTTCCAGCTCTTGTTTTATATATACGACATGATTTCAGGCATGTCAAGAGCGGACGTCAAAAACGTCCTTCTCATCATACATACAGATTCTGTTATTCTGGAAGTCGTCCCTCGTACATAATACTGAGTTCACCGTAGACCTGTCCCCAGTTTCGAATGCTCATAGTCCATTTTTTAGTAGCTTCGAAAGTTGCCAGATACAGGGCTTTCAGGAGCGCTGTATCACTTGGAAATACGCTTCTTTGACGGTTGAGCTTACGGTAGGGAGAATTCAGGCTTTCAATTGCATTGGTCGTGTAAATAACCTTTCTGACATCCGGTGAGAACTTGAAAATCGGCGTTATTGCATCCCAGTTATCATACCAGCGTTTCATAGAATTCGGGTATTTTGCGGTCCATTTTTCAGTAACACGATCCAGAGCCAGTCTAGCTTTCTCTTCATCGGAATCATGGTAAATCGTTTTTAGGTCGGAAGCGAACACTTTTCTGTCCTTATCCGGAACATATTTTAATGTATTTCTTACCTGATGTACAATACATCTCTGATACTCCGTTTTGGGGAATGCAGTGGCAATTGCCTCTTTAATACCGCTAAGACCGTCAGCGCAGATAATCAGGATATCCTTTACACCACGATTCTTCAGCTCATTCAGGACGGACAGCCAGTATTTTGAACTTTCATTATCACCGACAGTGATTGAAAGAACCTCTTTTTTCCCTTCTGTGTTGATGCCAAGAATGACGTAGGCAGCCAGTTTTCTGATTACTCCATTATCTCGTACGGAATAATGGATGGCATCTATATAGAGAATCGGATATACCTCATGGTTAGTGTTGGAGTGGCAGTAACCAGTATAGCTTTGGCAGTGTATTTTGGAGATTGGATAAAGGCATTAGTAAGGCTGAATCTTGTTGCTTTATTGTTATTAGTTCAGGTAGTATATGTCGGAATCAGAGTGTATGTGAAGGGCTGTAAAAGAGCCAGAGGCTATTATTGATGTTGGGGTGTGAGAAATATCGCAGAAAGGTGGATGAAAGTTATGGGAAAATTGGAAAAAGTTATTGTGGAGAATGGAATTACTTATGTGTTAGGTGAAGATGATATTAATTATCCGGATTTACAATTGCCTAGGGGAACAAATTATAATATCGGAAAGTATGGACATATGAGATGTGAGTATCTGAAAGAGTTCAGACATGGATATTATATGGAGCTGTTACTTGAGGGAAAGTTGAATGAATATCTGCATGAGGTTGATGAGGAATGCTATGAGATGCTGGACAGGCTTGTGGAACAGATGAAGGTAAAGCAAGGTGTGACGGAACAGTTGAAGGCAGAAAATCAGATGCTGTGGGTGGGGAAGATGAATAATATAATTGCTTGCGCGGAGGGGATTGTGGTGAGGGAGGTGGTGTATGTGTGATGTAGAGGGCGGCTGGGAGGCTGTCCTTTTTGCTATGTTAAGTTTAATTAATCTCTAAATTATATTTTTTATGAAAAAAAGTTGCATAAAAAATAGTTAATGATATAATAATGATAAGTAAAGAAGAAAAGTGACTTGGAGGAATGAGCCATGATTATAGAGATAAGAGCAAAAAACTGTTATGCATTTGAGGATGACATTACATTTTCGATGAAAGCAGATATGCGAAATAAAAAATTTGGAGCCAATGTTCATAAAGAGAACAATTTTAATGTCCTTAAAACGGTAGGAATATATGGACCAAACAATGCAGGGAAAACATGTTTAATTAAGTGTATTAGGGCAATAAGAAATGTGCTTTTAAATAAGAAAAATGGACTGATGCCGAATATATTTACTGATAATGATGTATGCGAATTAGGTGTTACATTTATGGCATCTGGAAGAAAATTTTCTTATGATTTTAAGTATGACGCAGAAAAAGAAGAATATATATATGAGTCATTTTCGGAGATATTTAAAGATAAGTACAACAACGAAAAGGTAGTTTGTTGGTTGAAAAAAGATACTGTTAGTGAAATATATGAGTGTATTGATGAATCTGTTCAGACTATGATTTCAGTTGTATCAAAGAATAATTTGTTATGCTATGTGGTAGATACAAGTAAATTCGAACATATCAATGAGATGAAGCAGATCCTTGTCGGATTTGCAGAAAAAATTGATATCATCAATATGAATAACATACCTATGCAGCGCACGATTGAACTCATGAAGAATAAGAATCAGTTGCAGCAGAAGGTTGTTGGGTTCATAAAAAATGCTGACTTATACATGGATAATTTTGAATATGTGGATATGGATAGGATACAGCTGAAAACTGGTGAAGGCGTCGAAAAGCCAGATGAGAAAGTGCTTGATATTCCAGAGAACATTATGGATCAAATCAGATTGGTTTCTACTTATAAGGGAGTCCATGTGCCAAGTATGATGTTTGACTCCACAGGAACAAAGAAGATTGCAGCTATTGCCAGCTATGTAATTGAAGCACTTGAACAAGGCAGGATTTTAGTCGTGGATGAGTTGGATAGCAGTATTCATTTTAAGCTTACCAGGGCGATTGTTGCGATGTTTAATAATGAATTAAATACAAGTGCACAGATGATATTTACAGTACATGATATAAATCTTATGGATTGCAAGAGAATGTTCCGAAAGGAGCAGATTTGGTTTGTTCATAAGGATGAAGAAGGCGTATATGTGTATTCACTTGCAGATTTTACAGCACAGCAGGGAGTGCGAGATACGACAGATGTTATGGAAAAATATAGAAAAGGTGCGCTTGGCGCTTTACCTGATCCAGAATTGATTAACTCTTTGCTTAGCATTAAAAGTGGTGTAAAGGGGGATGATGCCGATGCCAAATAACAACTAATAGAAGATGCTATTAGTAATGCTGGAACATATTAATATTGAAATAGTAATGATTGCAAAATGCTTGCAAAAAGTCCAAAAACGACAAAGAATATGTAGAATTTTAAGAATAATTGTACCAAATATAGATGTTTACAATTTGATTAGATACAATATATAGTTGCCGAAATCGAGTTTGAATAAGAGCCACAAGTCTTGGAACCCGCTAAACAAGCGGCTTCCGAGACTTTTTCTTTTGCTCTGCTACTAATTTGCGACTAATAGCAACTACTCTATTTCACATCGTTTTGTTTTTTTAGATAGCTTTTCTTTGAGGCATGTGAAAAAATGATGAAAAGGTATTTGCGATGGTATTTGTATCTTGTATAATAATTTTACAATTATATTTTTAATTCAGCAGATGATTTTTACCGAAAAGTATGCTGCTCATTAAAAACAATGGCAAATGGGTATTTTTATATCCAGATATACAAATGATAAACAGGAGGTTTTTTATGGATAAACACATAGAAAAAGCAATGCAGTTAAGAAGTAATGCGATGTGCCCGAACTGTGCGGAAACGATAATGATGACCTATGCAGAGGAGCTTGGTTTGTCGGAGAGCCAGATGAAGGCACTTGGTACAAATTTTGGTGGAGGAATGAAGTCAGGCAGTACATGTGGAGCTGTGACAGGAGCACTGATGGTACTTGGAGCATTGGGAATCTCAGATCCTCATATCGTAGGAGAGTTCCAGAGAAAGATGAAAGAGAATCATAATGGTATGATAAATTGCTTTGATCTGTTAAGAGCAAATGCACAGGCGGGCGGTCAGAAGAAACCACATTGTGACGGTATGATCAAAGAAGCCATTGAACTGATAGAAGAATATCGATAGACATTTTTATATGAATGAATTGACAACAAAAGATAATCACCATATTTCTGTGGAAATGTAAGTGGTTGATGATTGGTAAAAGAAAAATATAATTAGCGATCTATAACTATTGTTGATTTTTTTCGTTGATCTACCTATAATAAATATTAACAGAACCCAACACGCCTCTCAACGATGCGGACCACGTTGGGTCTTTTAATTTAATAAAAATGGGTATTATAGCTAATACTTTAGAAGGAGAAAAATATGAGAGGAAAACGAGGACTTTTACTAGCCGTAGTTATTTTATTAGTATTCGGTATATTTGCATTTCAGGGAGCCGATATAGAGACTTATGCAAAAGGTACAACTTCGAAATGGACGGTAACTACGAGTAAAAAAACTTATGCTTATACAGGAAAGAAAATTAAACCGAAAGTTACAGTGAAGTATAAGGGGAAGAAATTAAAACCGAAGAACTATAAGGTTATATATCCTAAAAAGCCCGTCAAACCGGGTAAGTACAAAATTAAAGTTACCTTAAAAGGCAAATATAAAGGTACAAAATTAAAAGGAAGCAAAACCATAGAATATAGCATAGCGGTTCCTGCGGTAAAAGGTCTGAGTGGCACAATTAAGAGCGGTGAGTATTATGGGGATGCTTTATGCTTTAGCTGGGATAACAATTCGGCTATGAATATCGATGGATATGACATAGAAGTAAAAAATAATGGGAAAAATGGAAATAAATTAACAAAGAAGAAAATAGAAGCTTATTATAGCAACTACAATGTTGAGATTTATGAATATGGGACGACATATACATTCCGCATACGTTCCTATAAGAAAATAGGCGGGAAAAAATATTATTCCAAATGGTCTAAAGTAACGAAAAAGGTACCGGTACCAGATTATCATATGACTACTAAGACAGTAAATGGGATAGAGCTTGCATACAAGCAGGACGCATTTCCATTCTTTAAATATACCGGTTATTCGAGTTATGATGGCGATGTAAAGGACAGAACTTCAAAGAATTTTGCACAGTGCTATTTTCCGATCTTTATTAAACAGAAGTTGAAAAATGATGTTGTAATTCATACAGAGTATAATGGAAAATGTGGATTTAACAGTTTTTCAAATACACAATATATCCCAGACAGAAAAAATGTCCAGGTAGCGACAAACATATCGGTGGTATATTATGATGAAATGCCGGTGGGAGACAAAATGCAGCAGACGCTTTATAAGCAAGGATATATTGGGTATATACTTGTAAATGTAAGCTGTCTGCTGGATAAAAAACAATCGGTAGATGTGTATTTTGGTGATACGAAGGTTGTAACATTGGTGTCGAATGGATTTTCAAATTCTGTAGAATATAACCGTAAAAAATATTGGGAATATGATCCGTTTTTAGAGCCTGTGTATAACTATGATAGAGAGGTGCGTTTGAAAGGTATTTTAAAAGATGTTGCCCAATGCGCACCCGATATGACAGATTATGAAACATATACAGCACTTAATTATTGGATCAGTAGTCATAGTTATTCAGAGTATACATGCTGGGGTGCGGCGACGGTAGCAAATGCCATGACAGAACTTGGTTATCCCTATATAATATTATTCTGTTCATATGATGGGGAAAATGGTCTTTATAATGATTATAGCCGGTATTATTCTGCTGCAAGTAAAAAGCCGCATAATGCAAGTGGACATATGGTGACACTGATTTTTATGGGGCAGGGTAAGTTTGTAGAATGTGAGGTTCAGGGGTATGCATCGGACAGTTCAGAATTTAAGTTTGATCCTACGGGTTGGCATAAACCAACTTATAGTACATTAACTTCTGCATCATGTAAGTTCGCTTTGAATGAATATAATACGATCGAAGAGTTAATGAAGGGTGATTATTATGTAGATATCAACAAGTATGATCCATATGACTGGCATACATGGTCCGCTCATTTAGAGTAATAGTGCAAATAGATAAAAGTACTTGCATATTTATCTGCATTTATATATAATGGAAAAACATCGAAAATAATTGAAAAGACAAGGTATATATTAGGACGAGGCTAAAAGTCTGTCCGGATATATACCTTTTTTATATTATTTTCAATGGAGGTGCTGATATGGCATACAAATTTACAGAAAAAAGAAACAACATTCAGGAACAGACCACATATGTGCTCTACATGATCGTCAGCAGTTATTTTCACAAAAGCATCTGTAATTCCCGAACATTGGAGACATCGTTGTATCTTCATTATCTGGAGATGCCGAAGAACCGGCAGGAAAATCTGGAGAAGCAGGTGATCCGAAGATCGGAACAGGATCTTGGGGAAGTCATGTCTGTGCTTTCTCAGATGAATTGTGAGGTCGTGTTTACCCACAGGGATAACCGATACTAACAGTTGCTTTATTAGGTAGTATATTGATGATGCTTGTTGGTACAATGATAAAACTTAGTATATCGATAGAGGACAAAACACGGTATGAATTTGTTATTTACGATAAAGAATATGTTGTTCTTTCATCATCAGGCGATTAAATTTTAGTTGTTCCGTTCCAGATAGATAATAATGGCGGCTACATATTTAATACAAAAGAGTATATGTTTAAAGATTCTTATAGTGGGGTATATGAATATAAAAATATAGAAAGATGTCCTAAAATAGTGAAGAATGCAAATTGAAGTATTTAATATAGATAAAAGGAGAAGAAAGATATCATAAAAATGGCAGAAATTTGGATTTTATACCCTTGTTCCCCACCCATTGGGGAACAAGGGATGACATCTATCAGAAAATAGTGTCAAAATATCCAATATAATTTACATCATATTTCCCATTTGGAAACAGATAGTGATAGAGATCAATAAAATAATCATCTGTCATACTGGTAATAAAATCAACTACAATGTCATTCGGATCACTATTCCAGTATTCATCTATGAAAGTATTTACATTAAAATAGCGGGAAGCCTTATTGGCTGTTCGCAGATATTCAATATGGTGTTTGTACAGAATAGAGTTTTTATCATGGTTTTTTGCTTGTTTTAATAGTTCTGTATAAAGTTCATAAAACATTGGTCTGACATTATTTGTGTACATAGTCTCAATTTTAGGATCACCATATATCCATTCATAGTTTTCTTTTTTGGCGAGGGAAAAAGCTTCATAGATTTCTTTGCCCATGCTGATGTATGATTTTCCATAACTGTTTTCTATAATACTGACAGTCATGTTATTAATAATTTCTGCATTTGTAGTGCCAATAGCTCCGGAGGAGAATGGAGGCTGTTCTGGAACAAGTCCAATCTTGGCTGCATCCTGCCGATCCTTTCCGATATATGCAATAATATCACTGATACGCATAATACACCCTTCTAAAGTTGATGGGATTTGTTTTTTATTTGCAGTGATGTCGGTATAGCAGCTTTCAACATTTCTATCAAATTCAGCAAAAGTATTCAGTTTTTTAGGGGTATATTCCTGTTGTTCCATTTCACCATTATGACAAAGAATTCCGTCCAGGACCTGTAAGCTGACATTTCGGCAGACCAGTTTATCCAGAACCCGGACACTTTGGACATTATGATTAAATAAGCGGCTTGTATTTTCTGAATATAATTCATTCAGGAAACGTTCTCCTGCATGGCCGAAAGGGGTATGTCCGATATCATGACCAAGTGAAATCGCTTCGATAAGATCTAGATTAAGATTGAGACTTGCGCCGATTGTGCGTGCAATTCTTGAAACTAACTGTACATGAAGTGCACGGCGGGAGACATCATCGTTTTTATAGCAGGATAGAACCTGCGTTTTATCTGAATATCGATTGTAATAATTATTATGTAGGATTTTTTCGACGTCCATTACAAAAGCAGGACGCCAGAGTTTTGGATTGTCATGATTCGCATATCGCCTGATGATCTGTGTATCTTTACATGCGTATGGATTTTCTGTATGTTTTATGCGGTCTTCTTTGATCCGTTCAGAAATTTCATTGGATAGTGAATGATATTGACTCATATGTTACCCTCCCTTTAATAATATATGTATACAATATACCAGAAATTTGACAGACAAAAAAGTATTTAATTTAATAATTTATTACAGATTTTGATGGGTGGAAGCAAAATTCCTCTCCACCTTCTTCATATGTCTTACATACACGATAAACAGTGCGCATCCGGTAAATATCCATGAAGCCACATATACATTCAACAGCCAGTCAAATGTTGGCAGCAGGCGGAAGACTGTTCCAAGCCAGATCAAGCGGAAAACAACCGTTCCTAAGATGGTGAAGATTGCAGGTTCCACTGATTTGCCCATACCACGGAGAGCGGCACTTTCAACTTCGTAAGTAGTGGTTAGACCTTCCAATGAGCAGACATGATACATACGGATCAAAGCATAGGCAGCGACTGCTGTACTTTTTGTGTAGATTCCGACGAAAAAGTCACTCCATACGATAAAGATAACTGCGAGAATCTCTGTGAAGACAATGCCAAACAGCATATTTAACCAGAACACCTTCTTGCAGCGTTTGATGTTTCCTGCGCCATAGTTCTGGCTGGTGAAGGTGACCGTTGCCTGTGCAAATGCATTTGCAATGTCATAGGTAAAATATTCAAAATTAAGCGCAAGAGAAGAACCTGCGATCGCAAATTTGCCAAATGAATTAATACCACTCTGGATAAAAACATTTGAGATCGAGAAAATGGTTCCCTGGATACCGGATGGAATACCGATTTGAAGGATCTTGCGCAGATACGAGCGTACAATCTTCATCCGGTTGAACCGAAATGCAAATTCATCATCTCTGCGGTAAAGGTATACCATGACCATAACAGCACTGATAACATTAGAGATTACAGTGGAAATGGCAACACCGGCAACACCCAGATGAAAGCAGATGACGAGGATCAGATTCAGGATGACATTTACGATACCGGAGATGATAAGATAGAACATTGGTCGTCTGGTATCACCGAAGCTTCGCAGAATGGCAGCTCCAAAATTATAAACGGTCATAAACGGAATGCTTAAGAAATAGATGCGGATATATAACAGTGCTTCGGCAAGAACACCGGACGGAGTACCGGATAATTCCAGAATGATCCGGGCAGAGGCAAAGCCGAGGATCATAAGCCCAAGTCCGAGGATTGTGCCAAATGTTAGGATCGTATGTACCATATCGTTGATCTTGTCACGCTGTTTCTGACCGATCAGATTAGCGAGGACGGCATTTGGTCCCACAGCCAGACCGACGATCAGGTTGACAAAGATGCCGACCAGAGCCACACAGCTTCCGACTGCAGCGAGCGCATTATCTCCGGCAAATCTGCCGACAACAGCGACATCTGCGGAGTTGAATAATTGCTGTAAAATGCTGCTGAATGCAAGCGGCAGTGAAAAAAGGATCAGCTTGCCAACCAATCCCCCGTTTAACATATCCATTTCTTTTGACTTTATCGTTTTCATATCTATAATCCCAAAGTAGTATTTTGAAATGTTTATTTCACACATTAGAAGCAGAATCTATTTAAACACTATCGACAAATGTCGTCAAGATGGGATTATAAAAAATACGCTTTTCTGTAATGTTTTTTCAGTTGTGTTGTCATATAAGCGATGGAAGGTGAATAAGGAATTAAAAACACTTTGCAATACAACATTAAATATTATTAATGTGATATTAATGTCGGATTTAACATTTTTTTCAAACGTTGTGATATACTGAAACAGATATTGGCAAAGACATGGTAAAGAAACAGTAAAAATGCTTCATGCATAAGGCAGTGAAATTGGAAATGAGGACGTATGGAGAGTAAGAAAAAATGGATATTTAATATAATTTTTTTGCTTCTGATCTTTGCAGCAACCCTTTATGGTGTGTTTCATGGTAAGGATATGGGGCGGATCATCGAAATAATTAAAACTGTGAACCCATTTTGGTTGATTCCCGGCGTTATCTGTGTAATAATCTTCATATGGGGAGAATCTATCATTATTCATTATCTGATGCATTCACTTGGTATAAAGGTAAAGAAATGGACCTGCTTTTTATTTTCATCCGTTGGCTTTTTCTTTAGCTGCATTACTCCGTCTGCATCGGGCGGTCAGCCGGCACAGGTTTACTATATGAAGAAAGAAGATATACCGATTCCAATCTCAACGATGGTATTGTTGATTATAACCATTATCTACAAGATGGTACTGGTACTGCTTGGTATTGCATTGGTGATCTTCGGGCAGGGATTTATACATCGGTATTTATCGGATGCAATCTTCTGGTTTTATCTCGGAATGGGATTGAATGTGGTGTGTGTAGCGATTATGGTTGTATTTGCATTTCATCCGAATTTTGCGAAGTCAATTATGATCAAAGGGCATATTTTGTTAGAACGAATCCATATATTAAAACATAGAAAGTCAAGAGCAAAGAAGCTGGTTCAGTCGATGGATCAGTATCGGGGGGCTGCTGTTTATTTGCAGGAAAATAAAAAGGTGCTGATCGTTGTATTCCTCATTACGATGGTGCAGCGGTTTGCGTTGTTTGCAGCAACCTGGTTCGTATATCTTGCATTTGGATTAAAAGGAACATCAGCGTTTACCGTGATACTTCTTCAGGGCTCGATCGCGGTTGCAGTTGATATGCTGCCGCTTCCGGGCGGAATGGGAATCAGTGAGAAGATATTCCTTGATATCTTCCTTCCGGTATTTGGAAGCATGCTTCTTCTGCCGGGTATGGTATTGTCCCGTGGCTTGGGGTATTATACAGAACTGATCCTCAGTGCGATATTTACGATTGTTGCAAATTTTACTATTGGAAGAAAAAAGAAAAGTGTGGTAGAGAAATGTTAGGTGTTTATGATTATACAGTAATTCTTACATATATCAGTCTGATGGTGTCCATTGGTGGTATGTTATTTTCATTAAATGGAGACTGCCGGATGGCGCTTGTATGTCTGGCAATTTCCGGTTTGTGCGATATGTTTGACGGCAAGGTTGCACGGACAAAGAAAGATCGTACAGAGGCTGAAAAACGATTTGGAATCCAGATCGATTCTCTGGCGGATATTGTCTGCTTTGGAGTTTCACCGGCAATCCTTTGCTACCGCATGGGAATGCGTGGATTGACTGGTGTTGCGATCCTGTTATTCTATGTGCTGGCAGGCCTGATCCGTCTGGCATGGTTCAATGTTTCTGAGGAAGTCAGACAGGATGAGACAGAGGAAAAACGTAAATATTATCAGGGACTTCCGATCACATCTATGGCTGTGCTTCTGCCACTTCTGGCAGTATTTAAGCCGATGCTTGGTAAGCGGGAATTTATGCTCAGCCTTCATGCGTTGGTACTGCTGGTCGGTTTGCTGTTTATTACAAATTTCAAATTCCGTAAACCAAAGAACCGCACACTGGTGATCATCGTTGGCGTTGTAACGCTGGCGGTGCTTCGAATGCTCCATATATGGTAGGAGAAGATTGGAGAAAAGAAAATGAGTATCATATATATAGATCGAAAAGGACATAAAAGACAGGGCGAGACCGGTCAGGATCGCCTGCTTGCATTTATCTATGGACATGCAGTGACGAGGTGTCTGATCCGTCCCTTTCTGTCACCGGTAGTGTCCCGCATAGGCGGGACATTTTTGGATACCCGGATTTCAGGACTGGCAGTTCCGGGGTTTGTAAAGAAGAATGGCATTGATCTGTCCTTATATGAGAAACAGATATTTGATTCATATAATGATTTTTTCACTCGAAAGATCAGAGCAGAAGAACGACCGGTTAATCCGGATGCAAATGCGCTGGTCAGCCCAAGTGATGGAAAGATCAGTGTGTATAAGATCCATGAAAACGGACATTTTCTTATTAAACACACCGAGTATACATTGGAACAGTTGTTGCAGGACAAGAAGCTGGCTAAGAGGTATCTGGACGGACATATTTATGTGATCCGGTTGACGGTAGATGATTATCACAGGTATTGCTATGCAGCAGATGGAAGAAAATCCGAACAGCGTAAGATAGCAGGAATTCTGCATACGGTGAACCCGGTTGCAAATGATGTCTGTCCGATCTACAAGATGAATTCCAGAGAGTATTGTCTGATAAAGACGGAGCGGTTTGGAACGCTTCTTCAGATGGAAGTCGGGGCATTGATGGTTGGTAAGATCAGTAATAATCAGCAAGGCTTGGGATTTGTTCATAAGGGTGTTGAAAAAGGACGATTTGAATTCGGCGGTTCAACGATCATTCTGCTGACACAGAAGAATGTTGTGATACCGGATCGGGATTTATTGGAACATACCGGATCAGGAATGGAAACACTGGTGAAAATGGGAGAGCAGATCGGACGATCAGCGAACCGTTTGGATGCATAATTGGATATGCAGATATATATCGAAAGAATAGTCAGGTGATCATAAATGAAACCAAGATCAGAAGCAAGTAAAAACCTATATCAGATGATGCTTGACCGGGGCTATCCGGTGGAATTCTGCGAGGTTATAACACAGAATCTGAATACAGATTTTACAGCCGGTCGTATGATCGGCTATTTGTCACATTATCAGACCCTTCCTATGGAGGAGGTCGTAGATGAGATGCTCGCGATCCTCACAGACCGCAACCGCATCATGCAGAAAAAAGAACTGGAGCGTAACAACGCCAAGTGGAATGAATACCTGGCAAATGGCATTCCTAATGACGAGGAGTAATGCCGAGATTCAGATATTTTATATTTATAATAATACCCCTATTGATATAACATGAACGAGAAATCGTAGTGTGTTATTCAATAGGGGTATTGTTATAAATAGAAGTATCTGAATCTCGCATTATCCCTGTTTTAGCCGATTCCGCCTAATGCGATTCCAAGTATTAAAACCAGAATGCAGATAGGGCAATAGACATATTTACAGATTGGCAGGAATTTGTCTGTGAACTTCTTTTCACGTCCAAGGTTTACCTGCTCCTCTACATATTTCTTACCGCATACCCAGAAGAACATGATTCCGGCAAGTCCTGCACCAAGCGGGCAGATATAGATGGACAGAACATCCATCCAGCCGGATACGATTCCCTGAATACAGATGGATACGATCACGCCGATTCCTGCGATCACACCACAGGATAATTTACGATTTAATCCAAGCTTTTCCTGAATCGTTGCGATCGGAGCTTCGTACAGATTGATCAATGAGGACAAGCCTGCAAAGAATACTGCAACGAAGAAGATCATGGCGATGATATGTCCGCCCGGCATAGATTTGAACAGGGCAGGCAGATAGATGAACATAAGTCCCGGACCACCCTGGTCTAACTGCGCACCGGTCGTTGCCATAACCGGAATGATAACGAGGGCTGCAAGTAACGCAGCGATCGTATCAAATAAAGCAACCTGTCCGGCAGCTTCCGGTATATTTTCTTCGTCCGGCAGATAAGAGCCATAGATCAGTGTCCCATTTCCTGCAACAGACAGGGAGAAAAATGCCTGGCCAAGTGCGTAGATCCATGTCTTTGGATCGGCGAGAACCTTTGGCTCGATCCGAAAGATATATTTATATCCTTCGGCAGCACCCGGCTGGCAGGCGGTATAGATCGCAAGAATGATAAACAGGATAAAGAACAGAGGCATCAGGATCTTATTTGCCTTTTCGATTCCGTTTCCGATACCAAACATCAGAATGATAATGCCGACAGCGAGTGCAATGATCTGCCACAGGTTATTGCCGAATGCAGAAGCGGTTGAGCCAAATGCGGCACCAAAGGATTCTACATTTTCCGGTGCAAGTGTTGAACCGGTAAATGCACCGATCATATATTTTAAGATCCAGCCCATTACGACAGTATAGCCGATCGCCATGGCAAGTGCGCCAAGTACCGGTATAAAACCAAGAAGTTCGCCAAGTTTTTGTTTACCCTTTGTTCCACAGGCATAGCCGAAAGCGTCGACCGGACCGGATTTGGTAGCACGTCCGAAACTCATTTCGCCGATCACACCGGTGAATCCGATCAGGATAACGAATATGAAGTAAGGGATCAGATAAGAGCCTCCGCCATAGAGGGATACTCTGGTTGGGAACATCCAGATATTACCCATGCCGACCGCTGAGCCGATACAGGCGAGGACAAATCCCCATTTGTTGTTAAATGATTCACGTTTTTTCATCTTTTGATAACTCCTCCAAACAAATTACATACCCATATACTATACAGGAAAATGTGGGATTACGCCAGCAAACTTTTCGAAAGTTTTCATGGTATGGCAGAAAAGAATGTTGTTATTGTCATATTATCGTAGAATTTATATAATGAAAAAGGATGAGAAAATTCTCTGGGATGCACGAATTATCCCAACTGCAGATATACAAAAGAGATGAAATGACAGGAGGAAATACATGAAGATAAGAGATATTATAGGGCAGGAGAAAGCAACATTGTCATTTGAGGTTTTTCCACCGAAGAAGGATACAGATTTTGCAAGTGTGGAAGCTGCGGCACTTGGAATTGCGGCATTACGGCCGAGTTATATGAGTGTTACATATGGGGCGGGTGGCAGCACAAAAGGACATACGATCAAGCTTGCAAATGAGATTCAAGAAAAATACGGAGTTCCGACGATTGCGCATCTGACCTGTGTATGCGCAAATAAAGACAGCATCCGGACAGCACTTTCTGAAATGAAAAATGCAGGGATTGAAAATATCCTGGCACTTCGTGGGGATATTCCAAAGAATTATGATGGACAGGTATTTACTGATTTTGCTCACGCATCGGAGCTGGTAAAATTAATAAAAGAGAGCGGAGACTTCTGTGTGGGCGGAGCTTGTTATCCGGAGGTTCATCCGGATTCTGCAAACAAGCAGGATGATATTGCAAACCTGAAAAAGAAAGTGGAAGCGGGATGTGAATATCTGACTACACAGATGTTTTTTGATAACAATATTTTCTTTAATTTCATGTATCGTATCAGAGAAGCTGGGATTGCTGTGCCGGTGATTCCGGGAATTATGCCGATCACGAAGCGGGTTCAGGTGAAAAATGCCGTCAAATTATCCGGCTGCAATGTGCCGGAACGTTTCAAGAATATTGTTGACCGGTTTGGAGATACCGAAGCTGCAATGAAGCAGGCAGGTATTGCTTATGCGACTGATCAGATCATAGATCTTCTGGCAAATGGCGTAAAGCACATTCATGTATATTCCATGAACAAGCCGGAGGTGGCAGCAGGAATTCAGGCAAATCTGTCTGATATTTTGCTGGTTTAAAAGATGTACGATTTTTTGTGCATATAAAACTGTAATATAAAGCCATAAACGGGTTGACTGTATAAAAAATACAGGAAATTCAAAGAAAATCGGAACTTTATAGGACAGAACAAATGTACAGGAGATCGGAATTATGATAAAAGGATATTTTGTAACGGAAGGTTATATGGGATATGTAGATGGAAGATACCAGCTTTTTGCGGATGAAACAGATTATATTGAATACATGGAAGAATAGAATCTGGAAGCGTCATTCTTGCAGAGACATTTCTGTATAATCAGCTACTCACTATATATAACTCGCTGTGGTTTCTATTCCATGCACATGCCTGATTCGTAAATGCTCCTGTGCAACTCGCCTTCGGCTCATACAAGCACTCGCATTTACTGGCAATGTGCATGTCATAACGAAATCCTCGCTGATGTTATATTATAGTGAATAGCTGGTTATACGGAAATGCTTTTGCAAGAATGCCGCTTTTTATAATTCTTTTATAATTGAACCATTGTTTTATGCGAATGCTAATAGTAACATGTGTAGTATATGAAAATAATAAGAATATAATTTTGAACTTGATGAGTGCAAGATTGCAAAATTGAGAAAACAGGAAAGGATGATGGTTATAGATGTGTACAGCAGCGACGTATAAAACGAAGGATTTTTATTTTGGCAGAACGTTAGATTATGAATTTTCTTATGGGGATGAGATTACGGTGACGCCGAGAAAGTTCCCGTTTGAGTTTCGTCATATGGGAAAGAGGGATTCACATTATGCGATCATTGGCATGGCGCATGTGGCAGGTGGGTATCCGCTTTATTATGATGCGATCAATGAAAAGGGTGTCGGTATGGCGGGACTTAATTTTGTTGGAAATGCAGTTTATCAGGCAGTAGAAGCTGGCAGGGATAATGTTGCGCAGTTTGAATTTATCCCGTGGATACTTGGACAGTGTGCGGATCTGGACGAGGTACGGGCATTGCTTGACCGGATGAATCTGGTCGGAACACCTTTCAGCGAACAGCTTCCATCGGCACAGTTACACTGGATCATAGCAGATCGAAATGCTGCGATCACAGTTGAGTGTATGGCGGATGGAATGCATATACATGAGAATCCGGTCGGAGTTCTCACGAACAATCCACCATTTGAGACACAGATGTTTTTATTGAATAATTATCAGGGCTTATCTCCGAAGCAGCCGGAAAATACTTTCGCAGAGCAGCTGCAGTTACAGTCTTACAGCAGGGGCATGGGTGCACTTGGTTTGCCGGGTGATCTGTCGTCAGCGTCACGATTTGCGAAGGTCGCATTTACAAAAATGAATTCGAAATCCGGTGACAGCGAGGCAGAGAGTATCAGCCAGTTCTTCCATATTCTCGGATCGGTCGATCAGCAGCGTGGATGCTGTGAAGTGGCAGATGGCAAATATGAGATCACACTCTATACTTCCTGCTGTAATGCAGATAAAGGAATTTATTATTATACAACATACGACAACCACCAGATCACAGGTGTGGATATGCACCATTGTGATCTGGACGGTTCCGAGCTTTTTAGATATCCACTGGTTCAGGGAGAACAGATCCACTGGATGAATTGATATACCTATTTGGTAGAATGTAAACTGGTGAGAGGAAAAATGTCATAAGGACATTGCGAGGTGAAAACACGGAATGAATTATTATATCAGCGATCTGCATTTCTGCTGTGCCAGTCAGCTTGCAGGCAGCGGAAGCGGATATGATGAGAGAGATTATAAGACACTGGAAGAAATGCATACCGATATGCTTGCCAGATGGAACCGGAAGGTGACAAATGGTGATACGGTCTATATCCTTGGCGACCTCAGTAAGCGGGGAAAAAGTGAAGAATTGATTGCACTCGTTGCGCAGTTAAAAGGACATAAGATTCTTGTGCATGGGAACCATGATGATCTGTCAGATTACAGGCTCCGGCAGTTATTTGAGGAGGTTTGTAATTACAAAGAGATTACAGACAACATTCGAGGAAATGCATATAAGCTGGTGCTTTGTCATTATCCAATCCTGTTCTGGAATGGTCAGCATAGAGGGAATATCCTGTTGTATGGGCATACACACCGATCCCCGGAGGATGTGTTTTTTCAGGACTGCATAAAGCGGCTGAATGAACGCAAGGATCTTCATGAGGAAGACCAGGATTTCCTGGCGATCAATGTCGGTTGTATGCAACCGTATATGAATTATGAGCCACAGTCATTGAAGGAACTGTTAGAAGCAAGAGGAATCGAGATCCCGGAAAAAAGAAAAAAGGAAGGTAATTTCAGATGAAAAGTACATTAATTAAAGACACAACAAAATCAGAACGAATTGCACTTGTAAAACAGTGGGAGGAAGAAGAAGGCTGTGAGAATTCCGGTATGAATTTGATGGAATATTTCAGAGATTACATTGATGGCAAGAAAGAAATTGCAGAAGTAAATGCTGCATTTCGCACAAATTATGTAGTAGAAACACCGGAGACAGAAGAAAAGCCTATGTGTGGCATGGGCGGAAGAAGATTTTAAGTGTATAATTATTATTCTTATCAAAATGACCGGAACGGCAAAAAAATAAAAAATTGCCGCTCTGGTCATTGATAGAGATAAAATACAAAAACGCAACAGGATGGAATGAGTTTATGCAGAATGTATATAAGCAGATCGCGGACAATTTGATCGCATGGTATCCGGAGCATGCCAGAGATCTTCCATGGAGAAAAGATAAAGAACCGTATCATGTATGGTTGTCGGAGATCATGCTGCAGCAGACGAGAGTGGAAGCAGTAAAAGAATATTACAGAACGTTTTTGCAGGAGCTTCCGACGATCGAGGCGCTGGCAGAGGTAGATGATGACCGCCTGATGAAACTTTGGGAAGGACTTGGATATTATAACCGTGCAAGAAATCTGAAAAAGGCAGCAGGAGAAGTGGTGATAGAATGGCAGGGAAACTTCCCTGCAGAATACGATGAGATCCTGAGCCTGCCGGGAATCGGAGAATATACGGCGGGAGCAATCGGCTCGATCTGCTTTGATCTGCCAACTCCTGCGGTGGATGGAAATGTTCTCCGGGTATATACCAGAGTGATGGAAGATTCGTCAAATATCGACAAGCAGGCAGTAAAGAAGAAAATCCGGGAGGAGCTTCTGCAGGTGTATCGGTATGGACATTGCGATATGCTGACACAGAGTCTGATGGAGGTTGGAGCAACAATCTGTCTGCCAAATGGTGCGCCAAAATGTGAGGTGTGTCCACTACAGGAATTGTGTAAAGCTCATAAGCATGATTCCTGGCAGCAGTATCCGGTTCGTGAAGCAAAGAAGAAACGGAAGGTGGAAGAAAAAGCGGTGCTGATGCTTCGGTATGAAGATAAGGTTGCGATACGGAAGCGGACAGAGAAAGGGTTGTTACATGGATTGTGGGAATTCCCGAATCTTCCCGGAAGCTACAGCACACAGGAGATCCTTTCGTATGTAACGTCAAAAAATCTCCACCCAAAAGAAATCTGGATGGAGACAACATATACACATATTTTTTCCCATGTAGAATGGCATATGAAAGCCTTTTATATGGAATGTATGGAACAGCAGGCGAAAGATCTTCGTTGGGTTACATTAGAAGAGCTGAAGCAGGAGATTGCGATTCCGTCAGCATTTGCACCGTTTAAAGATCTTTTAAATTCCGGTGTCTGATGACCGGGCGTTAATAAAATCCAGAAGCAGACGTTTTACCTGAGTATATTTCTTTTCCGGGATTGGGATTACAAAGCCATCGGACATTGTAAGTTTAAAACGTTCAATTGATGATGCAAAATCAGGATTGATCAAATAACTCTGGTGGCAACGCAGGAAATAATCCGGGAAGCGTTTTTCCAGAGAAAGCAGACTTTCTGTAATCTCGTAGGAATTGGAGGTTGTATGGATATTGGAGTGTCTGCCATGGGATTCTATGTACAGGATCTGATTCCGATTCAGAAAAAGCAGAGATTTATCTGTACCCTTAAACGACAAACGTTCCGAGCGGGATACGCCGGCAAGCGGCATTCCGCGGAATTTGGAATCGTAATGCACCGGATAGATGGTATCTCGTTCATCGTAAGAGATAGCATTTGAGATATGGCAGAGCCGAATCTGAGGAACTCCGTTGTTCATGATCCAGGACAGATGAATCCTCTGATTAACCCGATTCATGCTGTTATCAGGCCATATCGTATCAACCATAAAGAACATAATGATCTCAACTACCCGGTTGCTGGTCGTAGCAAGAGGAGTAATAACCAGATCATGAAGAACAAATTTTAATTCGTGCTGTTCAGATAGAAATGTGTTGACCAGTACTTTTTTTGTGCGAATCACCTGTTTTTCGGCAGGACCGATCCACAGAATATCTTCATGGCATGCATCGAGAAATGGCGTAATGTTGTTGTCATAATATTGTGTCAATATCTCGCCTGAAAGAGAAACAAAATCCTGAATTGTCATGGGGTGCTCCTTTCTTTTTTTCTATTTTAATCAGAACTATATAAAAATACAACCCGCAAATTGGACAGTGCGTGTATGTTTGATTCGATAAGAAGAGGTAAAAAAGATAAAAATAAATGAAATAAATGGCAAATACTATCCGTTTGGTTAGTGTACAAAAAGTGGTGCAGGGTGATATAATTTGACTATGATCGATAATAGATCAGTGCATTTGGGAATTTAGTATAAAGAAAAGAGCGTGAGACCGATGTGGGGATATCGGTGATGACCGGCAGATTAGGGACTGCCGGTTTTTCCTTTTTATACAGCATGATTTTTCAAAAAGTGATTTGTGAAGTAATATCCGATTAAGCGATAATTAATTCTCAATATAATAGAAACAGAATTGACATATACCCGTGTGGGGTATATATTAAATGCGACATAATGAATACGAAAGAAGGAATTGAGATGATAAAGACAACTTTAAAAATTGATGGAATGATGTGTGGTATGTGCGAAGCCCACATGAATGATGTGATTCGTAAGAATTTCAAGGTAAAAAAGGTAACTTCTTCTGCCAAGAGCGGGGAAACGGTGATCATCAGCGAGGACAATATCGATATTGAGACTGCAAAGAAGACGATCAAGGATATCGGTTATGAGATGCTTTCCGCAACCAGTGAGCCATATGAGAAAAAGGGCTTATTCCATTTTGGAAAGTAGGCAGTTTATTTTGATTGCGAAGTTTTTTTGTAAATTTCAAATTGCATATAAAGATAGAATTTTGTCGAAAGAGATAGTATAATCAGGCTAACGCTTTTGATAGGAGATATGGAAATGTTAGTATGTGATTATATTGTAAAACAGATTGATGGAGAATATGCGCATCTGCAGAATCTGGATGGTTCCGAAGAAGATAAGCTGGTTGCAAGAGCCTTGCTGCCGAATGGGATCGCAGAGGGAACGAAGCTGCACTATGAGCTGTTACAGTATGAGATTATACAGTAAGCAGAGCCGGAGGAGAGCATAAGAATATGAACTGGAATCGAAAAGAACTGAGAAAAGGCGCGTGGAACACGGTGTTTAAGCGTGGAACGATGGCGTGGCTTGCACTGGTTGCAGTCTGCTTCATCTTTGCATTTTTAGGTGTCGATGAATTTGCACAGTCGACATTTGTAAATGGGATTGACAAGGCAATCGGACTGGATACTTCGCATGTAGCAAGTAACGTGGAAATCTTAAAAGACTATGCTGTAAATACACCGATTGTAAAGGATGTTCCGTTTATACATTCGGATTTTGTGATCGGACTGATCGATGTTGCTTCCAAGAGTCAGACATGGATCATTAAGCTGTTAGGCGCAAATGCCGCCTATCTGGAACGTAATACCGGAGAAGTGATCATTGCACTTCTATTATCCGCATTTATTATGATGATCGTGCATTTCTTTATTCAGAGTGCAGCCATCGTTGGAAAGAATCGGTATGCGATGGAGTGCCGGTACAGTGATAAAGTATCAATCAACCGTATGTTTGCACCATTTCATTTTAAACATTTATTGAGATTGATCTGGACGATGTTCGTATATAAGGTGGTTCTGTTCTTATGGAATCTTACGATCGTCGGTGGTATATACAAATTCTATCAGTACCGGATGATTCCGTATCTGGTTGCAGAGAATCAGACACTTAGCTGGAAAGAGGCAAAAGCTTTATCCAAAGAAATGACAAATGGATACAAATGGAAGATGTTCGTAACAGATCTGTCATGCATTCCTGTTATGCTGTTAAAGCTTGTTCCGATTGCCGGTTTGTTAGTAGCAGTACCGTTTGATGTAGAGATCGACGTGGAGATGTATTTTCATCTTAGAAAGAGAATAGACAGTGAAGCATTTGTTGAGCGTGCATTTGACGGAGCACCATACTGTAAAGGTATAGAAACTGCTGTGCCGGTATATCTCTTGCAGGATGCAGCAGTAGAAGTACCAAAGGGAATCAAGATCAAGAGTGAATACCGGTTGACGGATTTCATCTTTTTCTTCTTCTCATTCTGTTTTGTCGGCTGGGTGTGGGAGGTTATGCTCCATATCGTCAGAGATCATGAGCTTGTAAATCGTGGAACAATGTATGGACCGTGGCTTCCAATCTATGGTGTCGGAGGTGTCGTTATCATCTTCCTGTTAGACCGATTTAAGGCAGATAAATTGAAATTATTCTTGATGTCTATGGGTATCTGTGGCGTGCTCGAATATATCGCAAGCTGGATCCTGGATTTCTTCTTTAATTCCCACTACTGGAATTATAAGAAATTCTTCCTGAATTTAAATGGAAGGATCTGTCTGGTCGGCTTACTTGCATTTGGCATCGGAAGTCTGTTCGGTGTCTATATCGCGGCGCCGAAGCTCAGCCGCTTTATGCATAAGAAGAGCCGGAAAACACAGATCCTGATCTGTGCTGTCTTAAGCACGGTCTTTATTATCGACCTAATCTGTTGTGCGTTATTTGGCTTCAATGCCGGATCCGGCGTAGGTGGAACTTATAATTAGTAAGGAAAAAACATGTATCTTTTTTATTATAAATAGTTGTTTAGCTGTAGTAATATTACATAATAATTAATAGCTAAAGAATTATCATGGAAAAGGATAGATGTTTTTTTGTTTTATAATTGACATAACGGTCTATATGATGTAGACTGGTCTATATAATATAGACTGGAGGAAGATAATGGAAACATTAACGGAAACGGAGTATAGATTGATGGTAGTAATCTGGGAAAAACAAAATTTAACATCTATGGAGTTAGTTAATATATGTATGACTAAGTTTGCATGGAAAAAATCAACAACTTATACGATGTTAAAAAAGCTAGAAAAAAAAGGTATGATTAAAAACGATTCTACAGTACTTCAAATATTAGTTTCAAAAAAAGAATATGAAAATCAAGAAAAAAGAAAAGTGATAAAAAAATATTTTAAAAATTCATTGCCGGATTTTTTTGTTGCTTTTGCACATGAAAAAAAACTTAGTAAAGAAGATATAGATGAATTAGAACACATAATTGCTGAATATAAGGAGAATTTGGGTGACTGATATTTTTCGATTTTATGTTGGCTCGTTTCTTTCAACAACAATTATCATAGTGATATTTTTGTTAATAAGATGGTTGTTTCGTAAAAAATCTAATGTACAAATTTGTTTCATTTGGATAATTTTATTATTTAGATTGCTTTTTCCAGTATCTTTAGAAACTGACTGGGGAGTGAGTGATCCAGTTTATGAAGTAGTAAATCATGAGAGCAGAACAATAGACATCAAATCTACTACAGATAATTTAAATGTAGATCAGGAAAATAATGAATTAAGCAATAAAAATAGTAATGATCGTTATGTAAGAAAAAGTGAATGTATATGGTACATAGGAATAGGAATCATGGGATTTTATTACATAATACAGTGTATATTGGTTTATAAAAAAGGAAGAGGGGCTAGATTATTAGAAAATTATAACAATGTCAGAGAATGGAAAGACTCTACAGGAGCATGTGTAATAGGCTTACTGAAACCATGTATTTATCTGCCAAACAATTTACCTGATGACATAAAAAAAGTAATAATATGTCATGAGCAGACACATATTCAACGGCGAGATTATTTGGTTGTTTTTTTATATTATATAGCATTGATGTTAAATTGGTATAATCCTTTGGCGTGGATAGTGTATATTGTGATGCTTCAAGATATAGAATGTGCATGTGATGAACAAGCATTGAGAAATGCAACATTGAATGAAAGAAAAAAGTATGCCTATTCACTGATTCAATTTTATAGTGGAACCTATGAAAGAGATTCATTTAAATATATACTTGGTTTTTCAAAAAAAGCTATAAAAAAGAGGGTGAAAGATATAGGAATTAACAAAAAAAAATCTAAGAAAATTACTATTTTAATATTGGTTTGTTGCTGTGCTATATTGGTAACTGGGGCATGTTTTTATCAGTTGGAAAATTATAAAGAAGAGATGCAGCAGATAGGAGAGAATATAATAGGAAGTGATTTGCCTAAATTTATATATGCAGATGATAACTATGTAGAGTTTTATGATTACCATGGAATATATATATATGATATTCAAAATTCTAATATATATAGATATATAACTTTTTCAGAGATGGGATTGGTTTCACAGATACAAGGAGAAAATGCTATACAGGTGTATGCAGAGCAGAATGGAAGAAAATTATATATTTTATCGGGAAAAAATCAATATGTATATGATATGGGAAAAAACAAAATTAGGCAATATGATAATGCAGTGATTGTAACTAATATGTTTCATTTTGAAAAAAATCTAGAAGATGAAGATAATAGTATTGGTGGCATATATTTATATAATGATAGAAAAATATATTGGTCATATGTTATTGGTGGAACTGGATTATATAAGGATTTGGAGTTGAATATAGAAAAGGGGGGAAAGAAAACAGTTTATACTATATTTAAATAATAAAGTGATATAAGAAAGAGGCTGGATTTGCTTGACAATATAGTTAAGTAAATCCAGCGTTTATTATTTCAGAAAAAGCTTGCGGAAGATCAGTCGGAGAAATGGACCGTAGTAAAAAGCTGCCAGAAGAAAGCAACCGGAAAGTTTAAGATGGGGTTCTATATTAGTGATTCTGGTCCCGCCAGTTTTTTGGGGAGACACCATATATATTTTTAAAAGCTCTTGAGAAATGCAGTTGGTTTGGATAGCCGACTGCATTTCCTATATCTGCAATTGATAATTTAGTCATTTTCAGCAGCTCTGTTGCTTTGGACATCCGATAGTTTATCAGGAATTCCTGTGGCGTTTTGCCAATGGAGTCATGAAAGATCTTTCCCAGATAGCTGCGGTTGATGCCGCAACAGGCAGCTATATCTTCGATAGAGATGTCGTAAGGGAAATTCTGCTCTACGAAGTTTATCGCTTCTTTTATATAGTAATCGCTCATTTTACCGGTTTTTATCATCTGGGTAGAGGCGGTGGAACGGGTGAGTGCATCCAGAAAAAGGTAGGAATGACCGATCAGGTGAAATGGCGGTTCGTTTGGGTGATTGGCAATATAGAGCATTTCGTTCATCATGATTTCCCGGTATTCCTTTGAGGTAGCATGATAGATGGGCTGGTCTTTTGAAAAACCGGCAATGTCCAGTGCTTCTTTTACCCGTAATCCATCAAATTCCAGCCAGGTATATTCCCATGGGTTTGTCTCATCTGCGATATAGGTGCTGATCTGTCCCGGATACAGAAGAAAGCCCTGTCCGCTTTTGATCGAATAATTTCTTGTTTCTCCATTTTTGTCCTGTGCCATTAAAAGTCCGGTTCCGGAGATAACATAATGAAACAGATAGTGGGTTCTGGCAGCCGGACCGAACTGATGGGCCGGTGTACAGCGTTCCCATCCGTACTGATATAGTCCAAGATCTATAAATTTCTCATTTGGAAATATAGAAAAAAGGTATTCATGCATAAAAAAACCTCCCAAAATTAGAACAAATACACAATATAAACTCTACTGTTTTCTACTATATACCAAAATGCTAGATAAATGCAATAGTGAGACAAAAATAATGCATTTTGGTATAAAACTGGCGTTATTACGATATTTTAACAAGCATTATGATATGTTAGAATGAAAACAACTTAAAAAAGCATATTATAAAAGAAGGGAGAAATGTATTTATGCTAAAAGGGAAAAAACTATTATTTGTACTTACAATGATGACTGGTTTCTGCTTACTGGCGGGGTGTGGCAAGAATAATAAAGACGGAAAAACAGTGATCGAACTGGTACAGTACAAGCCGGAAGCAACCTCTTATTTTGAAGAAGTTGAGGAACGGTTTAATGCCAGTCATGATGATATTGAATTGAAGATCAGTTCTCCGAACGATGCAATGACGGTGTTGAAGACCAGATTTGTTCGTGAAGATAATCCGGATATCATTGGTATTGGCGGTGACATCAATTATTCGAATTTTATTGATGCCGATATGTTGATGGATATTTCTGATTTTGACGGACTGGCAGATATAAAGGAAAATTATCTGACCATCTGTGAGAATCTGAAATTTATTCCAACAGAAGGAACATACAGTGTTCCATATGTGGCAAATGCTGCCGGTATCCTGTACAACCGGGATATGTTTGAGGAGCATGGATGGACGATCCCGGAAACATGGGATGAGCTTCTTGCATTATGTGATGAGATTAAAGCAGAAGGAATTCTTCCGTTTTATATGGGCTACAAGGATACATGGACCTGTCTTTCTCCATGGAACAGTGCAGTAGCTTCATTGACATCTTCGACCGTATGTAAGGATGTTAATAAGGGAGAAACGACATTTTCCGATCAGTATGTTCAGGTTGCGGAAGAAATGAAAACCCTGCTTCAGTATGGAGAAGCCAATCCGGTTGCATATTCTTATAATGATGCTTGTACAGCATTTGCAAAAGGTGAGTCAGCAATGTACATGATCGGAAGCTATGCTGTACCACAGATCCAGTCAGTAAATCCGGATATCAATATTGATTCATTTGTATTCCCGGCTTCTAACAATAAGGATGACATGGTTCTGACATCCGGTGTAGATCTTCAGTTCTGCGTGATGGAAGACTGTCCGAATAAGGAAGCAGCCTATGAAGTCCTTCGTTTCCTGTTAGAGGATGAAAATGTACAGGACTATATAGACAATCAGAACGCAGTACCTTGTAAGAAAGGTGATTTCAAGCTTGCATCTATGTTAGACGGTATGCGGGAATATCTGAACAACGGAATCGTGACTGATTATCAGGATCATTTTTATCCATCTGAGATGGCAGTAGATGCATTGATTCAGACCTACCTGTTAGATGGAGATACAGAAGCGTTTTTGAAGAAATTTGATACGGAATGGAAACGGTACAATCGTGACCTGATCACAAAGGTTCGCAAATATGAGCAGGAGCATTCCGGAGAGGAGGAATAGAAATGGATACAAAAAAGACAGAAGATATGAAGTTTGTTAAAAAGAAAAAGAAAATGTCCGGGAAATCCAGAACATTTATGTTGATCACAATTCCTATCGTAGCATTGTTCTTTACATTCAACACATTGCCTTTGATTCAGGGTGCGATTTACAGCTTTACCAATTTCCGTGGGTATGGCAGCTATGAGTGGGTTGGTTTTCGAAACTATATTGATCTTTTTCATGATGCCAGAGTTGGTTCATCCTATCTGTTTACATTTAAGCTGGCTATAGTAACGACGATCATCGTAAATGTTGTCAGCCTGATCCTTGCGATGGCATTAAACAGCAAGATACGTTTTAAGAGCGGTCTGCGTGGACTGTATTTCCTGCCAAATATCTTAGGCGGTCTGGTTGTTGGTTATATTTTTAACTATTTCTTTACTTATATTCTGCCACAGATTGCAATCATGCTTGGTTTTGAGGGAAACAGTATGCTGGCAAGTTCTAAAACGGCCTGGCTTGCAATCGCAGTAGTATGTGCATGGCAGTCGATCGCGATGAATACGATCATTTATATATCCGGTCTTCAGACAGTTCCGGAAGATGTATACGAAGCAGGATCTTTAGATGGTGCAACCGGATTTGCAAAATTCCGTTATCTGACATTCCCACTGATCCTTCCGTTTTTTACAATTAATGTAGTCCTTTGCATGAAGAACTTCCTGATGGTATTTGACCAGATCATGTCGTTGACAAAGGGTGGTCCTGCGCAGAGCACAGAATCCATTTCCTACCTGATCTACAACAATGGTATGAGTGGCGGACAGTTTGGATTCCAGAGTGCAAATGCAGTCGTGTTCTTTATAGTAATCGTTGTGATATCTGTATTACAGATGCGTTTCCTGGGTAAGAAGGAGGAACAGTTATGAAAAAATCGCAGAGACAGATCAGAAAAGAATATAAAGAAAAGGGGATTAAGACAGGAAAAGAACGATATAATATCGGGGTTACGATTCTGTTGATCCTTGGTCTTGTAACCATCCTGTTCCCATTATATATGACGGTTATGATCGCATTTAAGCAGCCATCTGAGATGACAAATGATATCCATGGAATCTTATCTCTTCCGCAGCACTGGAGTCTGAGTAATTTTAAGGAAGCTATGGAGGTAACAGATTTCTGGCATTCTCTCGGTAACAGTTTATTTATCACACTGGCAACTATCGCATTATCGATCGTAATACATTCCCTGATTGGTTATGTACTTGGACGAAGCAAGAAAAAGAATCGGATCTATAATGGAATTTATCTTTATCTTGTCAGTGGTATGTTCGTGCCATTTGCTATTTTGATGATGCCGCTTGTAAAACAGACAGCAAAAATGGGATTGGCAAATATGATTGGTGTGGTATTACTTTATACAGTATTTTATCTTCCGATGAACACAATGTTATATGCAGGATATCTGAATAATCTTCCGCTTGAACTGGAAGAGGCAGCTTGTGTTGACGGAGCCACTACATGGACGACTTACTGGAAGATCATCTTCCCGAATATGAAACCAATGCATGCAACGGTTGCGATCCTTACAGCCCTTGGCACATGGAATGACGTTATGACACCGCTTGTAATTATGTCCGGTGATCAGAATACACTTCCGCTTGCGCAGCTGAATTTCCAGACTCAGTTTGGAACAAATTACAATCTGGCTTTTGCATCTTATCTGTTAGCGTTACTTCCGATTCTGATCTTCTATATTATTTGTCAGAAACATATCATATCAGGTGTGGCAAACGGAGCAGTAAAATAAAAGGAGACTTAATTTATGGCTATTATATATAACAAAGAGAAAAGAATATTTTCTCTCCATACGGAACATACAACTTATCAGATGATGGCCGATACACATGATTATTTGCTTCATCTGTATTACGGAAAACGCTTGGATTCGGAAATGGATTATATACTGACTTACTATGATCGAGGTTTTTCAGGAAATCCATATGATCTTGGAAGCGATCGTACTTATTCCCTAGATGCACTTCCTCAGGAATTCCCTGTTCTTGGAACCGGTGATTACAGAACAACGGCAGGAAAGATCCGTGAAGCAAATGGCTGTATGGCACTTGATCTTCGCTATACAGGATATCAGATTCAGGATGGTAAGTATGATCTCCCGGGACTTCCGGCAGCACATTCTGAAGCTGCACAGACTCTGTGCATATATCTGAAGGACGAAAGAGTCGGTGTAGAGGTAACATTATTATATGGCGTATTACCTGACTGCGATGTAATAACCAGAAGTGTAAAAGTTACAAATGTCGGAAAGAATGAAATCTATCTGGAGAAGCTTTCCAGCGCATGTCTTGATCTTTTGTATGGAGATTATGATGTACTGACATTTTATGGCCGGCATGCAATGGAACGGAATATGCAGCGAACACCGGTAACACATGGCAGACAGGTAATCGGAAGTAATCGTGGTACGTCCGGACATCAGTATAATCCATATATGATCCTTGCGGAACATGGCACAACAGAGACCGCCGGAGCCTGTTATGGTGTATCACTGGTGTACAGTGGAAGCTTTGAAGGAAGCGTAGAATTAGATCAGTTTGATCAGATCCGTCTGGTTATGGGTCTTCAGGAGGATTTCTTTTCCTATCAATTAAAGCCGGAGCAGACATTTTATGCCCCGGAAGCAGTTCTGTCATATTCAGCGTATGGAATGGAACAGCTATCCAATCAGATGCATCATTTGGTGAGAGAGCATATCTGTCGCGGGAAATATAAAGATCAGATCCGTCCGGTTCTTGTAAATAGCTGGGAAGCCTGTTATTTTGATTTTAATGGTGAAGCGATCGTTAATCTTGCGGAGCAGGCTGCAGCACTTGGTGTAGAGCTTCTGGTCATGGATGATGGCTGGTTTGGCACAAGAGATGATGACAATTCATCCCTTGGTGACTGGATTGTAAATGAAGATAAGCTGGGCTGTTCTCTTACGGAGCTGACAAAACGGGTTCATGACAAAGGTGTTCAGTTTGGTATCTGGATAGAGCCGGAGATGGTTTCAGAAAACAGTGATCTTTACAGAAAACATCCGGAGTGGGCAATTCAGGTTCCCGGTAAACATCCGGTACACGGCAGAAATCAGCTTGTACTTGATTTTGCAAATCCGGAGGTGGTGGATCATATCTATGAACAGATTGCAGCTGTCCTCAGGCAGGGCGATATCAATTATGTGAAATGGGATATGAATCGAAGCTTATGTGATATATATTCCGACAGTATGGTATGGCAGGGAAATGTAATGTATGACTATATGCTTGGTGTATATGACCTGCTGGAACGCCTGACGCAGGCATTTCCGGATATGTTATGGGAAGGCTGCTCCGGCGGTGGCGGAAGGTTTGATATGGGTATGTTGTATTATACACCACAGATATGGTGCAGTGATAATACAGATGCCGTTGATCGTATCCGTATCCAGTATGGTACATCGTTTGCTTATCCTTTATCAACGATGGGAGCCCACGTATCTGCGGTGCCGAATCATCAGACTGGCAGAGTGACGGACATGAAGACCAGAGGTGTGGTTGCCATGACAGGTGCATTCGGATATGAACTGGATCTTGGAAAGTTATCTGAGGAAGATAAGACGGCAGTCCGTGAACAGATCAAAACCTATCATGAAGCAGCACCGGTTATTTTAAAAGGGGATTATTACAGATTAAGTAATCCGTTTGAGGCGGAATATGGAGCATGGATGTCTGTCGATGAAGAAAAAAAACATGCAGTTGTAGGTGCTGTTTTATTAAATACACATGGTAATCATCCTGTATTTTATATTCGATTGAGAGGGCTTGCGCCGGAACGTTCCTATCGGGATAAGAAAACAGGTACTGTTTATTCAGGAGCTGCTTTGATGGAGCTCGGTATGCCGTTTACGGTAGTATCCGGTAATTATCCAAGCTATCAGATCCTGCTTGATGCAGTAGAATAAGAATAAATAGGACTCCCCGGTTTCTGTTTGCAGAGATCGGGGAGTTTGGCAAAAACAATAGAATAAAAGATATATAAGATGATCAGAAATGAGGTGACGGACAGATGGATACGAAAGGAATTACAGTATCGGATCTGGCACAGGAACAGATCAAAAACGCAGAACGATTATTTCCGTTGATCCGGAAAAAAACAGAGGAAAGAAAAGAGAAAAAAACAGTCATATCGGTATCCGGAGGTTCTGGTGTTGGTAAGACCGGAATGGCTTTCTTACTTCAAAATATGTTTGAAAAACAGGGAAAGAAATCACTTATTATAAGCGGGGACAATTATCCGCATCGGATTCCCATGTATAATGATGCAGAACGAATTGCGAGATTTCGTATGTCCGGGTTAAATGGACTTATAACTGAAAGGCTATATACAGATGAAGTAAAAGAAAAACTATTAGAGCTTCAAAAAGCCGGAAGGGATGCAGAAGAACAGGAGGACATGCAGTGGTTATCCATATATCAGAAGTATGGAGACAAGGCTCTTACAGACTATCTGGGTACGGATCAGGAACTGGATTATGAAGCTATATCGAATCTTCTCATGCAGTTTCATGGAGGAACCTCACAACTGCTGCTACGTCATATGGGAAGAACCCCGGATGATATCTGGTATGATCGCAAGGATGTATCAGATACAGATATTCTGATCCTTGAATGGACACATGGAAACAGTGCATACCTGCAGGGGGTGGATGTATCTGTTGTATTGATCAGTACGCCGGAAGAAACACTTGAAAACCGAAAGAAGAGGAATCGTGACACTGCCATTGACAGTCCATTTGTAGCCAGAGTATTAAGAATTGAGCAGAAAAAGATTAATGATGGACTGGATAGGGCAGATATCATTCAGGATATGCATGGCAGGATTTATACGGAATAGTAAGTGAACAGGAGGTTATAGAATATGAGGAAAACAGAGATAGAAGAAACCAATATGACAGATATAAATAAAATTGAAAATGGTCCAATGCTGAATCTGTATCCGGACAGTCTTGGCGGAGATCTGGAAGCTGTTGCGGATTTATTTGAAAGAGATGGATTTGCAGATGCATTTTCCTCAATGTATATACTACCGAGTATTTACCATTCTGATCTGGATCGTGGTTTTTCTGTAATCGACTACGATCTTGAGGAAACATTTCATTCTGAAAAGGCACTATTACGGTTAGGCAGACAGAATATTGATCTGAAGCTGGATTTTGTGTTAAACCATGCATCTGTGCAGTCACCACAGTTTCAGGATCTGTTGGAGAAGGGCAGTCGATCGGAATATCGTGACTTTTTTATTAACTGGAATACATTCTGGGAAAACTGTGGAGAAATGACAGAAGATGGCTATATACAACCGGAACAGAAGTATCTGGATCCAATGTTCTTCCGCAAACCGGGATTACCTCTGTTGATGGTGGAAATGGCAGATGGCAGTCGGATTCCATACTGGAATACGTTTTATCAGGAGATTCGGGATACTGAGGATTATCATACCAGATATTTGGGACAAATGGATCTCAATATTAAATCAGAAAAGGTCTGGGACTTTTACCGTGAAACCATAAAAAAACTGGCAGGTTACGGAGCGAAGATAATCCGTCTGGATGCATTTGCATATGCCCCAAAAGCACCGGGACGTGCCAATTTCTTAAATGAACCGGAAACATGGGAATTTCTTGAACAGATCCATAAGCTTGCAAAACCATATGGAATCCGTCTTCTTCCGGAGATTCATGCCGGATATAAAGAGAAAAAGTATAAGATGATAGCAGAGAAGGGATATCTGACATATGACTTTTTCCTTCCGGGATTGATCCTGGATGCTCTTTACAGAGGCGATGGCTCTTACCTGGAGCAGTGGGCAAAGGAACAGATAAAAGAGAATATTCATACTGTGAATATGCTTGGATGCCATGATGGAATACCGGTATTGGATCTTGCCGGATTGTTGCCGGACAACAGGATTGAAGATCTGATCCGACTGCTTGTGGATCGTGGTGGTTTTGTAAAGGATCTTCACGGTAATAAAAAGATGTATTATCAGGTAAATACGACATATTATAATGCACTTGGCGAAAATGAACAGGCATTGTTATTAGCCAGAGCATTACAGATATTTATGCCCGGAAAACCTCAGGTCTGGTATCTGGATCTGTTTGCCGGATCTAATGATTATGAGGCAGTGAAGCGTGCGGGTGCAGGTGGACATAAAGAGATCAACCGGACGAATCTTTCACAAAAAGATATAGAGTCAGGCCTTGAAAAGGAGGTCGTAAAAAAGCAGCTTGAAATGTTGAAATTCCGGAAAGAATTTCCGGCATTTGGATTTGATGCGGAAATGACAATCCGGACAAAGCCTGCAGCGCAGATCTCTGCTCAGGCAGAAAATGCTTTGCATTTTGCAGAACTACCGGCGGACCAGATGTATAACCGTATTTATATCACCTGGAAAAAGGATGGTTATCTTGCCCGCCTGTCCGCAGACCTTAAAGCCCATACCTACCGGATTCAGGCTCTTGATCCATCCGGTAATCTGGTCTGGCAGTCGTAATGTGTAAATCCCCTCCGACAGATGGTTATACATATGGGGCTTTATCTGTATTTCCTATCTGGCAGTCAGCCGTTTTTTACTATGACTTGCTATGATTTCTGTTTGCTGCATATGCCTGATTCGTAAATACTCCTGTGCCAACTCGCTCTTTGAGCTCGAACAGGCACCCGTATTTACTGGCAATATGCAGCTCACAACGAAATCTTCGCAAATGTCATAGTTAGAAAACGTCTGATGACCATATAAGAAATACAGGTAAAACGTTACGCATATAACCATCTGTCGGAGGGGATTCTTTAATTTCATAATATAAATAATGGATTCGAGTGATCCGGGCAGGCTGGCACTTCCTACATATGATATTAGCGTATTTTCGTTATGAGGTTTGCACTGGCTATCAGCATTAAGCCCATGTTTGAGTCCGTAAGGACGAGTTTGGGCGACTGCTGATGAATAAGCGTGCGAACCGAATAGAAAATAAAGCAGATCATATGTAGGAAGTGCCAGCCTGCCGGATCACTCGAATCCATTGTTTATGCAGACTTATTTCTCTGGAAAAAGCTTGCGGAAGATCAGACGGATAAATGGACCGCAGTAAAAAAGCTGCCAGAAGAAAGCTACCGGGAAGTTTAAGAAGGTGGTCTGGAGCCACACGGCTGCAAACTGACGACCGGCATGCTTGAATAAAATAGTGGCAACAAGGCTCATGCAAGGACACATAATGCAGATGATCATGGTAGAAATTGCAAGCGTGATGATGATCGGGCGGTCATCCGGCTTCACGAAGCGGAATGCAAGAGCATGTGCAGCCTTATCTACAAACAGGAATTCAAGTAAAAAGGCAACCGGCCACATGATGATAAGCTCATGAAAGGCGGCTAAGAAAACGGAGTTTGACATTCCACCCGTGTTTAGGGAAATGTTGTAGCAGATCATGGCATAGACCATAAGAAAAGACATCATTAATGTGAAAACAATGTTTTGAAATAAAGTTTTTGGCATAAAATAAATCTCCTTTTTGATAAATAATCTGAATAAATGCAGAACCAAAACTGCAAATATCTTAAAAATAAGCACAAAAAAGACACATGTGTTGTTCGTTATCAAGTGATATGCTCATCCGTCGGCAAACGAGGTGAAATATCAGGAGCACACTTGTGTCGTTTCCAATTTTATACCAAAGCTTTTTCTTCAATTTTTACAACGTCGGTCATTATACTAAGCTTTTAGTAAAAATGCAAGTGAAAATTTCATATTCAAACTTATAAAATTTCATATGCAGGTATAAAGAATATCATATGTGAAAACAGATAATTGTATACGCAATAATACATGGACTTGTTTGACTTATAAATGGGTAGATGCTAGTATCATAGTTATGATCATTATGTGGGAGGCAGATGGATATGAACAGTGCACAGAAGATATGTATGATTGTCGGAGTGGGTTTTGCAGGAATAGGGCTTTTTATGACATTTATCTTTTTATTTGCATTTGGTAAGCCCGGGGCATTTATATTAATTCCATTAATGTTTGTGGTACTTGGATTATGTTTTATCGTGACGATCCTTGTTATGCTCCATAACAAGAAAATGATCCGTGTACATGGTGAAAAGTATACAGCGAAGATTTATGGTTATGTAAAAAATACATCTTATATGGTAAATGGCAGATTTCCTTTAAATGTAAAGGTGCATTATTTTGATAATTATGGTATTGAGCGGGAAGTGATCCTGCCGACTTCGATCAGTGGAGGAGCGGATTCCATGTTCCCGATCGGAATGACGATCGATATCTATGAATACAATGGTAAGTACAGTTATGATCCTGCTTTTGTCCGTGGAGAACGGCTCAGAAGAGAAGAAGAGCTGATGGACAACAAGCCGATCGATCCGGAACAGCTTCACCTGATCGCAGTCCGATGTTCGAACTGCGGTGCTTCTTATAAGGCAGCAACCGGATATGCCAGTCGCTGCCCTTATTGTGGTGGTTACCAGAATGTGTGATAAAGCACTGATGTTTGCCGGAACGTGTGATGAAGCTGTTGCCGGAATGGGAAGATTCCGGCTGACTGTTTAGCCCCGCCCTAGGATTGCATCCATGTCCTGTTCAGGAGCCGTGATCGGCTGCAGGTTGTAGGTGTCAACCAGAAAACGGACAACGGTCTCTGTCATGAATGCCGGAAGGGTTGGGCCGAGATAGATGTTTTTGACACCGAGGGCAAGCAGGGTTAAAAGGATGCAGACAGCCTTCTGTTCATACCATGAAAGAACGAGAGTCAGAGGAAGCTCGTTGATATCACAGTTAAAAGCTTCTGCCAGTGCAAGGGCAACTTTGATCGCGCTGTAAGAATCATTACACTGCCCCATATCTAAGATCCTTGGAATTCCATCGATCTCACCCAGGTCGAGATCATTGAACCGGTATTTGCCACAGGCAAGTGTCAGAACGAGAGAATCCATAGGAGTCTGTTTTACAAATTCCGTATAATAATTTCTGCCCGGATGGGCACCGTCACAGCCGCCAACTAAGAAGATGTGTTTGATATCACCATTCTTGATGGCGGCTGTAAGTTTATCTGCATGGGAGAGGACTGCGCCATGTGCAAATCCTGTTGTCAGGATATGTCCGCCATTGATACCGCTCATGCTGTGATCGTGTTCATAACCGCCCAGCTTTAGGGCATGCTTGATGATCGGAGTAAAATCCTTCTTGCCATCCTTTGTTCCCTCGATATGCACCATTCCTTCATAGCCGACAACAGAGGTGGTGTAGATGCGATCTTCATAGCTTGGGCGTGGCGGCATCAGGCAGTTGGTTGTAAAGAGGACGGGTGCAGGGATATTTTCAAATTCCGTCTGCTGGCTCTGCCATGCAGTTCCGAAGTTGCCGGCAAGATGCTTATAGGCGGCTAATTTTGGATAGCCGTGAGCCGGAAGCATTTCGCAATGTGTATAGACATTGATCCTGGTTCCTTCGGTCTGTTTTAAGAGCAGATCCAGATCGCGGAGATCATGACCGGATACAACAATGAAAGGCCCCTTGCGGATATCGGTGTGAACCTTAGTCGGCGTTGGTGTGCCGAAGGATTCGGTATTTGCCTTATCGAGCAGTTCCATGCACTGATAGTTCACTTTTCCAAATTCCATAATAAGCTCGATCCATTCTTCTACCGAGTGTTCGCGGTTCACTTCACACAAGCCCTTATAGAACCAGGTTGTTACATTATCATTTTGATAGCCGAGATTCATTGCATGATGCGCATACGCAGCCATTCCCTTTAAGCCGAACAATAACGTGGAGCGGAGTGACACGATATCGTCCGTACCATCCCACAGGCTGATTACCGGTATATCATGTGGATCTTTCAATCCACAGGTCGGAGGATTGATATTTGCTGTTGATGAATTCATATTTGTATCTGAGAAGTTCATATTTGTAGTCGGGAAGTTCTTATATGCGATATCTGATATGCTACATATGTCTGTAGGCATACAGCGCATGATATCCTTCTGGTTTTTCTGCACTTCGTTGATGTAATCTTTGATTGATTTATCATCAAAATTCACATTTGTAAGTGTTGTAAATAAACCATCGATCAGCAGGCGGTCAGCGGATTTTCGGGTGTTCAGGTATCGGGACAGAAGTTTGGGATCTGTCTCTTTTTTCTGTTGCAAGGATTTCTTTGTAAGCTCGGCTGCTTCGGCAAGTCGTATCAGTTCACAGATCAATTCGTCCTGCAGATTGGATGTCGAGGGCTGCTTACCGCAGACTCCGGTATTTACACAGGCTTTATTGCCAGCCGTCTGCTGGCACTGAAAACAAAACATATTTGACATGGGATAACCTCCTGATGGAATTTTATTGATGATTGCGGAAGTGCATATATACTGTGCTGGTAAGGCATGCTGTTCATGTATATGCACTGTATTAATACTGCAATTATCTTTTTAAACATATATATTATTGTCGTGTATTTCTGGAATTATACAGGCGAAACCTTTCATTCAGTGTAAGTGTTATTTGAGGAAGATATCTGATAGTATAAATATTGTCAGATATGGTGGGTATGAAATTAAGAAATAAATTATGATACCCCCAGGAGCTGGGCAGCAGCGGGTATGAGAGCGAAAAAAAGAATGTGATACCCGCAGAAGACATACAGTAGCGGGTATGAGAGCAAAAAAAGAATATGATACCCGCAGAAACAAACAGGCGAGGGTATGGGAGAACGAAGAAAACCATGATACCCCCAGGAGCCGGGCAGCAGCGGGTATGAGAGAGCGAAGGAAACCATGATACCCCAAGAAGTCAGACAGCAGCAATTAAGAAAGTACAAGGAGGCGGCAGCATGGATGCATTATTAGAGATAGAAGATTTGAAAAAATATTATGGAAAGGAACCGAACCAGACAAAGGCATTGAACGGAATCACATTTCAGGTGATGCCGGGCGAGTTTTTGGGAATTATGGGTAGCAGTGGTTCCGGTAAATCAACGTTATTAAACTGTATCGCAACAGTGATCCAGCCGGACAGCGGTAAGATCCGGATGAAGGGTACAGAGATCCAGAGGTTGAAGGGCAAGAAGCTGGCAGGATACCGTGGCAAGGAGATCGGATACCTGTTCCAGAATTTTGAACTGCTGGATAATCTGACCGGACGTGAGAACATCATGGTTCCATTGTCGATTCATAACATATCGGAGGCAGAGGGCGGAAAGCGTCTGGAGCAGTTAGCGAAATATCTGGAGATCACCGAGGTACTGGATAAGTTCCCATCGCAGATGTCAGGCGGACAGAAGCAGAGACTGGCAGCAGCCAGAGCACTAATCCTGAATCCGGGCATCATTCTGGCAGATGAACCAACCGGAGCACTTGATTCCAGAAATGCCAAAGCCTTAATGGAGAAATTAGCCGGTCTGAACCGGGATGAGAAGGCAACTGTTTTGATGGTAACGCACGATTCCAATGCAGCAAGCTATTGCAAGCGTATCCTGTTCATTCAGGATGGCGTGATCTTCCATGAATTAAGACGGGATCTGCTCGCAGAGACACAGCAACAGTTCTATGAAAGAATCCTGCAGGTCATGGCACAGTTGGGAGGGGGCAGCGCAAATGTTCTTTAAACTGATCCGAAAAAACAGTAAACGAAACAGAAAAGAAAACGGTTTATTTTTCTCCTCGTTAGTAATATCCATCGTGGCATTCTATATTATCCTGTCACTTTCTTCACAGGATGTTATGGTATTCCTTAAGAAAATGGAGAGTGATGCGGTAGATCGTCTGTTCCAGATCATACCTGCATTTTTTGTAATGACACTGGTGATCTTATTCTTCCTGATCTACTATGCAAGCAAATTCCAACTGGAACGAAGAAAACACGAATTTGGCGTCTACCTGATGATGGGAATGAGGAGAAGCAAGCTATTCGGGATGCTTCTTGCAGAAGATATAGGAAGCAGTCTGGCAGCACTTGTAACAGGACTTCCGATCGCCATTTTATTATCCGAACTGATCAGTCTGATCACAGCCAAATGTGTAGGACTTGGGATCGTCGGTCATCAGGTAACATTCTCCATTCAGGCAATCATAATAACGGCTGTTGGATTTCTGGTGATCAAGCTGGTTGCATTCCTGATCTTAAGCGGGAAGATCGCAGGACAGGAGATCGGTGCATTATTAGTTGATACACCGGAGGGAACCAAGAAGCAGTTCCCGGCTGGCGTCTATGCGGTAAGTTTCGTTCTCGGTATTATCTGTCTGGCTGTGGCATACAGCATGGCGATTGGAGGAAGATCATGGACGACACTTCGTAAGATGTCTGAGACAATATTGATCGGTTTTGTTGGTATGCTGCTCTTATTCTATGGCATGCGGTTTTTTATCGACCGTCTGGCAAAACACAGCCATGGGGGAGCTGCCCTTCGGGTATTTAACTTCCGTCAGGTGCAGGAAAATGTCATAAGAAAATCCAGTACCTTATCGATCAGTTCTATTCTGATCCTTGCAGCTCTCTGCTGTTTTGGAGCAGGAATCGTGATCGCATTTTCCTATGGAAATGAAAAGGGAAATATCCATATCATGGATTATACATTTGAAAATTACGAAGAAGATCAGAAACAGGGTGTGGAAAATGTAAAAAAGCTTCTGACAGACAACGGACTGGAACAGGATTTTTCCGATCTGTTTGAGGTGCGGGTCGGTCATCTTATTCCGGGTGCAAATGATGATTATGATGTATTTGATCTGTCATCCGTTATGAGCCGGGTAGAACAACTGCCGGATTCAGAGGATAAAGATATTCTGCTTAACAATCTGGAATATGTGTCATATCCATATCTGATCTCTTTGAGCGGATATAATCATGTACTCGAACTTGCAGGGAAAGAACCTCTTGCATTGTCAGACGATGAGGCGGCAGTATTTAAAAGTCTGGAATTTACATCGGATAGTATGAATCAGAATATAAATGATATTCTGGCAGACCGCCCGGAGGTGGCATATCTGGATCATAAGATGTATCTGACCGGTAAGATACAGAACACACCGCTTATTACCGACCGGGCAATTACATTATCCTTTGCCCTGATCGTGCCGGATGAAATATTTGACAAATATACATGGGACAGCACGATCTATCTGAATGGTGTGCTGGATCAGTCAAAGGTCAAGGGAGATAACCTGCTTCAGTCGGTCATGCAGATGAATGATAAACTTGCGCAGATCGATTTTGCAGCAAAAAATATTGAATATGAAAGTTATCTGAAAAATATGGGACGCCGGATGTTCTATATCGTAGCAGCAAGTTATATCACGATCTATCTGGCGATCATTTTCCTGATCATTGCAAATACCGTGATCGGGGTACAATTCCTGATGGGGCAGCAGAAATCCGGCCGCAGATATAAGACACTGATCCGGCTTGGAGCAACCTATGAATTGCTCTGCCGTTCCGCAAGAAAGCAGATCAACTGGTACTTTGGTATGCCGGTTGTCGTTGCAGGCATCAGCAGTATCTTTGGTGTGCGTGCCGTTCTTACATTGGTTTCCGGTATGATCTCAAATAGTATCGGAGATGCCATGCTGCTTGCTGCGGCTATGATTTTGCTGCTCTGTGTGGTAGAATGCATTTATATGGCATTTGTAAAACGGTCAAGCAACCGGTATCTTCTGACACTGATGGTACCGGAACGTGAGGAGTAGATTCAGAGCAGATGAAGATCAATGGCGATGGCGTGAAACCTTGACTGATAGATGAGGAGTAGATATGAAGCATATAGCAGTGGTAGAAGATGAAGATATGATGCGGGAAGAACTGGAAGATATATTGCAGAAGGCGGGCTATCAGACCAGCGGTATCACGGATTTTGAGAATGCGGCAGCAGCTATTCTTGCAGCATCCCCGGATCTGGTGCTGCTCGATCTGAATCTGCCGGGCATGGGTGGATTCCAGATCTGCCGGGAACTGAAGCAGAAAAGCTCCATACCGGTTCTGGTTCTGACGTCGAGGGATCAACTTCAGGATGAACTGCATGCCCTGGATCTGGGCGCAGATGAATTCCTGACGAAGCCGTGCAGAAAAGAACGTCTGCTCGCCAGAGTATCCAATGTGTTGAAACGGTACGAGGGAAGAAATAACCTTTTGGAAGGAAACGGATTTCTCCTTGACCGTCAGACCTATACTTTATACATTCATAACCGATCTGTTATCCTGCCGCAGAATCAGGGAAAAATCCTTGGGATATTCTTAGAGCACGGATCGGATATCGTGACGAAAGAGGAACTCTGTATCGCCTTATGGGGGACGGCAGAATTCATCGATGAAAATGCTTTACAGGTGAATCTTACGAGACTGAAAAAGACAATGGCAAATCTTGATATGCCACAGCAGATCCTTCCTGTGCGTGGCGTCGGATATCGTTTTGTCGGGCAGACGTTGGAGAGGTAAAAATGGAACATATATCCATAAAGGAGATCGGACAGATCATAAAACAGAATAGATTCTGGCTGGGGATCATCGGACTGCTTGATCTGCTCAGTATCCTGCTGTTATGGCTGATCGATGCACAGGCATTTTATGTGATCGCAATATCGGTAATTCTGTTCAGCCTGCTGGTATTTGTAACGGCTGTTCTTTATCTGGCAAAGAAAGAGAGAAAACGGAAGAAAGCATTTGATGAATTCCTTGCAATGCCGGATTCCTATCATGAGGAACAACTGCTTCATGATGCGGAGAATCTGCAGGCAGAGATCAGAAGCTTCAGTCAGATATTACATGAGCAGATGGATCAATGCGCGCAGACGAAGCTGCAGCTAAATGATTATGAGGAATATGTGGAAGCATGGGCGCATGAGGTAAAGACGCCGCTTGCCCTGTTGACATTTATGCTGGATAATCACAGAGACGAGCTGTCAGAAGATGTGGTATGCAAGCTTGACCGGATCAACTGTCAGATGCAGAGATATATCGACCAGATGTTATACTATGCCCGTTTAAAGGGGGCGAGAAAAGATTACAGATTCGAGTCGGTCCATACGGAAAACTGTGTAAAAGAAGTGCTGGAGGATTTCACGCCACTGTTAGAAGAACAGAAGATACAGGTTTGGCTTGATATAAAAGAGAACACAGTATTTACCGATAAACGTGGCTTTGCTTTTATGCTTGGACAGTTTATCAGTAATTCAATCAAATACAGCAAAGGAAAGGATAAACAGCTCCGGATCTCCTGTATCAGAGAACATGAGAAGATTATTTTATCTGTCCGGGATAATGGCATGGGTATTAAAGCCTGCGATCTTCCGTATGTATTTGAGAAAGGCTTTACCGGAGATTCCGGTGACAGGCGGAAGAAAGCAACCGGGATGGGACTTTATCTTGCAAAAGAAATGGCACATGACCTAAATGTGGAAATGGATGTTTCCTCTGATGAAACTGCAGGCGGCTGTGAGATAAAAGTATATTTTCCGGTGGTAGAAGAATAAAAGTAAAGAAACCAAATGGGAATCCTGTAAGTTTGGATTCCCATTTGGTTTCTTTGCTTTTATTTAAGATAATGTTCCGGTTTTGGAACATGACAGAGTAACGGATTTTGTAATGGAGTTCGTTACAGTCCCATTATGGGATTTTTGCCCTGTTGCAGATGCGGTAGCACGGTTCCCTGATTTAGAACATTTTTTGTTGACTATGTTCCAACCTGCTGCATTTGTAGATGTGGTCATAGAAACAGAGGTACATGTTGATGTGCTTCCATCATAAGAAAAAGTACCAGTAACTTTTACATACCAGAGAACTTTTCCATCTGCATCTTTGCAATAAATAGTTTTCGATCCTGTTTTACTTTTTGTAGTAGAAGCTAGAGTGATTATATTGTGCGAGTTATCTTCTATCACGGTTTCAAAATAAACTAAATCGGTAGTTTTTTGATATTCATAATCAGATGCTTCACAATGTATAGGAAAAAATATAAAAAGTGAAAAAATGATAAGACATAATGAGAGTGTTTTTTTAATATTTTTCATTATTAATTATACCCCCGATCATATTCTGTTACTTCTTGTATGATTGTATTGCCTTCTTCATCAGTTTGTTCTTCTTCAATAACAACTGTATCATATACAATTTGTTGTTTGACAGCATCTTTATATACTAAATAAGTCGTGTATAAATGATATGTAGTTATTATTACGATTGCAACGATAATAAATGAAAGAGCAACTTTAATAACATGTGAAATATGTAATTCTTTTCGAATTGTATCAATGTCTTTTTCAGAAATATAATTGTTTACAAGTTCATGTGGGTCACCAAATTCAGTTACTAACGCCTCATAGGATATAGAAGGTCTGGTCTGAGCCATTTCTTCTATATCCTGGCGTAAGTTGGTGATAAATCTACGCTCTGCTTTGTGCATGGTAGGCAACAGATGGCGCACTTTGCGCATATACCTGTTAATTTCCCCTTTTTTCTTCGTGTTCATCTGTTTGTTCATCTCCATTAAATCTTAAAATGTCCTGAATTGCCTGATTGGTCTGGTAGTAATCATGTAACAAAAGATCTAATCGTGTTTTCCCGCTATCCTCTAAGTGATAGTATATACGAATCATTCTTTTTCCCACTTGTTCCTTATGATCAGAGATATATCCGGCATCAATTAATTTGTATAATGCCGGGTATAATGAACCAATCGGAATATCAATGACGCCATTCGTTTCCTGTCTTATGATCTGTGTCAGCTCATATCCATAGTAATCCCGTAAGCTTAACAGATGTAAGACCATTAGTTCGACGGATCCACGTCGAAAGTTGCTTTTTCGATCCATTAGAACACCTCAATTTCAAGGTTTTAATATAACATATATCATTTATTTTGTAAATATACAGAAAAACTAAAATACTATTGACATATACACTTTGTGTTATTAATATATAGATAAAGCAAAACTGTATAGGGTATGAGGGGGAGATGACGATTAACCTTCTCGCTTCTTAATGTTACATGAATTATAAGTTGAAGTTTATGCTTGTATGTGGCTTTGACTGGTATCGTGGCAGCGTGGAAAACATGTAAAAAGTTTTTCATAGTTTATACAATCAGGAGGAGAATAAAATAATGATCAAAAAAAGAATTGGTAACAAAATAATTCTTGCTACAATTGCTGGTATGCTTGTTTTAACTGGTATGGGAATATCGGAGTCAGTATCAAGTGCAGCTAATACATCGGATACAAAATGGGAGGCCGTGCTAGATGAAAATTCTACGCAGGTAAAATATACCAATAAAAGGAGAAAGGATACTAATTCAAAAATTTATATCTACTGGAGTCTAACGTATGGGTCTGGTCTTAGTGCAATTTCAGTAGGGGTTTATGGATGCACTGGCGATAGTGCAAAGAAATATCCTGCGGGTAGATTGGATGGAGACAGGAAACGTTTTTATGGTATAAATGGAATGGGAAAGTATGCAATGACTAACTATGTAAATGAATTAAAGTATTCTTATGCCAAGCTAGGTTTTAAGTCACTTTCGGGGTCAGGTGTAGCAAAAGGTGTATGGAGTCCAGATTGTGCTGGATCATATACAGTATTGAAATAGAAGAAAAATATTCTAAAATATATTTTCAACGAGAATTAAAAGGTGAAAAAGTTATGGACAGTTTGTAAAAGGATGTTAACTAGATTCCTATTTCAACTGGAAAAATTGTTGCTCATGAAGCTAATAATTTAATTATTCAGTTAAATCTATCTACCTATTGTCATGAATTTATGGAGAATATATAACGACTGAGCAGCATTTAATGTGAACAAGAATACAAAGCATATCTTTACCAGGATTGACTCATAGCATTATGAAAGAGATGGTTTTCTGCGGGGGACAGGAGACCATCTTTATTCATTTATTTATGCAGGTAATAAATCAGATATCTGCCAGGATGAAAGGAAAAAGGACGAAGTGAATAAAAAGAAGAAAATAGCAGGTATTGTATTGGCAATTGCTGTGTTTTTAATAATTGGAGCCCGGATCTGTTATGTAACTGCACATGCCAGACTGCCGGAACAGAATGTGATCGCACAGGGAGAAAATCTGACATACAGAGGATTAACTTATCAGATCAAAGACGCTGTTTTATGGAATTATGAGGATTATTTCAAAGAACATCCAGAATATCAGAGTTATCAGGAATCGCAGCTTACAGGAGAAAATACGAAGTTATTGATGGTCGCATATACAGTGGAGAAGATTCAGGACCAGAATGTGCTGGAAACGATGCCTTCAATTCAGTATTTCCATGTATTTAATCAATTTGATCCATTCTTTTTCAGTGATCTGAATCCGTCATTATCGGATGGAACATTTGTATCGGGGGATACCCTTTATATTCCTTATGAAATATATAAGGCGAACCTGACAAAGGAACAATGGGAACAGGTGGAGAATAATCAGGTGATATATGAGATGGTTCTCGGAACATATCCGGTGAAAAACAGATTACAGATCACAGATATTGAAATGGAGGGAGAACAGTGAGACAGGTTGTAAGCTTGGAATTAAAGAAAGCGTTCCGGACAAAGGGGTTTTATATTGCACTGATGGTTGGATTGTTGATCAGTCTGTACCATACAGTGTGGATTTACAGATATGCTTATGCTCCGAATAATGTTGAATACGAAAAGGTTACGGAATTGGGGGAAATGGATAAGGAATATGGATACTGGTATGAGATCGGTGTTCTGGATGGATGGTTAGGAACGGAGCTGCTGTCGCCCTGCAATCAGCTATTCTATCTGTTGCTGCCATTTCTGGCAGTACTTCCATATGGAAGCCAGTTGTTTTCTGAATGGAACAATGGGTATGCCGGGCAGATGATCATACGATGTGGACGACGCAGGTATCTGACAGCCAGAGGAATTGCAGCATTTGTAAGTGGAGGATGTGTGATAGCAATACCATTGCTTGTTAATTTTCTGTCGATTGCCTGTTTTATGCCGATTATTGGAACAGACCCAATGGCATTACAGTCGGTTGTGCCGGGACGGGCACTTCTGGGTGACATTGTGTATGAAGCACCGGCGTTGTATGCAGCATGGTATATTTTTATAGATTTTATCTATGGCGGTTTATTTGCACTGATGGCGCTGGCAATCACACAATTCTGTTACAACCGGTTTGTATTGATGATCCTGCCACTGATGTTTAACTGCTGTATGTATTATGGAATCCACAATCTGATCCCGGATATAAATGCATATAATATCAGTCTGATCCCAAATCCTGCACAACAAGGCATGAAGCTTACCTGGCATTCTCTGTTCTTATCAATGTCAGGAATGTTTCTGATCCTTATAGTGCTGTTTGCTGCAAGTAACTATAAAAAAGATGTATTAAGAACTGGAGCAATGGAATGAAAATAGAAATTACTAATTTGAAAAAAGTGATAAAGGGAACTATCGTACTGGATGATATTAATTATACATTTTCTGGTGGCAGGATCTACGGCTTATGCGGGAAGAATGGATGTGGCAAGACTATGCTGATGCGTTTAATAGCAGGCCTGATCTATCCAAGTTCCGGAACTATACGGATCAAGGATAAAGTGCTTGGTAAAGATATTTCATTTCCGGAAAGTGTTGGTATGTTGATTGAGAATCCATCATTTCTAAATGATTATACAGGGAAACAGAATCTGGAGATGTTGGCTGGTCTTCAGAAAAATGTCGATAAGGCAGAAGTACGCCGGGTGCTGGAACAGGTGGGACTGGATCCGGATGATAAGAGAAAATTTTACAAGTATTCACTTGGTATGCGGCAGCGTCTTGGAATCGCAGCAGCGATCATGGGAAGTCCGGAACTGATCTTGTTAGATGAACCGATCAATGCGATCGATACAGATGGAGTGCAGGAGATCCGTGCAATTATTCGTGGGCTTTCGGCTGAAAACCGTATCATTATCGTTGCCAGTCATGATAAATCTGAAATGGATTATCTAGCAGATGAGAAAATTTATATGTCAGAGGGAAGGCTTATAAAGGAGACGGAGAATGATCGTTAAGTTTTTTCAACATGATATCCGGCAGGGGCTGGTAAAATATATTGGACGATATATTCTGGCTGTGCTGATTGGTGCGATCGCCTGTGGGATGGTCGATCAAGCTGGCGAGTACTTCCAGCAGTGGTATGGACAGAACCTGTCAATATGGGAATATGGTTTGAATCTGTTTCAGGGACAGAGTCCTTTTGTATTTACAAAAGGAAGCAATAATTCATTTGAGGTTCCAATGACGTGGTTTATGCTGTATCTGTGTCTGATGTTCTGTGTTGGAGATTATATCCGGCAGGATATGCATGGATTTGGTATGTATATGATGGTTAAGAGCAGGAAACGTTCAATCTGGTGGTGCTCGAAATGTGTCTGGTGTATTTGTGTGAATCTTCTGTATTTTGCATGTGCATGGCTTGGAACACTTGCGTATGCGTGGGCACGGTATGGAGAGATATCATTCAGGGATCATATAACATTGGCTAACATGATATACGGAACAGATTTTATAGGAGTCGGGGCATCAGATCTGCTTGTGAATCTGCTTGTTTTACCATTAATGGTTGGAATCATACAGTCTCTTCTTCAGATGATACTTACAGTACAGTACAGCAGTTCAGCAGGTATGGTTGTTGTATTTATGATGTTGGTCGTAAGCAGTTATTATGGCAGTCGTTATCTTCCGCATGGATATGCTATGATCACCCGTTTTTTCAGTAGTGATGGAGCAGATGCACTGTCTGTCAGGTTTGGATTATTGTATCTGACCATTTGGATCATTGCTTTGTGGGTGATCGGCTATATCATTGTCCGGAAAAAAGATGTATTTGGCAGGGAATAGGGAGCAATTTTGTATAAACGAAGTTGAATTTGTCCGTTTTCTGCAATATTTGTCCGTTTTATGCAAAGGAGGGTTGTTGGCGGAGTCGGCATACAGTATAGTATATAAAAAAGAACCCAATATGAAGGAGGAAATCAAATGAAAAATGTATTAAAAACTTTAACTGGTATCCTGTTGGTTTTTGCCATGGTGATAACAACAGGTATCAACAGCAATGCAGCGGGTATCAAAACGAATGATGGAGTACAGGCTGCGGAACAGACAACAGAGGCAGTATTGTGCGGAAATAATGTGCATGGAGGTGTTACAACACATGCATGGAAATTATGGATGGGTACAAACACAAAGGTAAGTTTTGATAACCTGCATGCTGTATATGGTGTATCAAATAAGCTTCGGAAGGCAGACTGGAAAGTATCCGATAAGAAAATTGCCAAGGTTGTAAAAACGAAGAATGGTATGCAGATTAAAACAGGCAAGAGGGCAGGTTCTGTAGTTTTACAGGCAAAGTACAGAACATCATCAGAAACGGTTGTTTATAAGCTGAAGATCAAGGTTGTGAAATCAACCTCTGCATACAAGGGAAAAGCTGTGAAAACAGAACTTGTTGAATTTGATCCGGAGTATATGGTAGTTACTTATGTATTGTACAATGGAACAAATAAAGAACGTACATTCAGCAATATGAGAGAACTCAGAAAATATGAAAATGGCAAATGGAAGAAGGTAGACGAAAAGAATATAACGATATCAGAGGGATATGTTCTTCCGGCACATAGCTGCAAGTATTGGACATTCAATCTGGCAGGCCGGTATGATCTTTCAAAGTTAGAGAAAGGTCAGTACCGTCTGTATGTTGGATATAGCAACAAGTATGTATCATTTAAGATAAAATAAACAATGCAGGGAAACGGTTTACTACCGCTTCCGGTATGCTCCCGGAGTGATGCCATATTTCTTCTTGAAGCTCCGGTTGAAGTAGGACAGGTTAAAGAAACCGCAGCTTTCTGCGATGGACAGGATGCTGTCATTGGTTGTGACAAGAAGTCTGGCTGCGATATTTAACCGGAAATCACACAGATAGGTGGTAAAGGATACACCCATTGTATTCTTAAAAAATCGCATAAAATGGGATTCAGAGAATCCACAGTAAGAAGCAATGTCCGCAATGGATATTGCTTCTTTGTAGTTTCGGTCGATATAAGATAAGATCGCTTTGGTACGATCCAGATTCTTTGCATGATTTTTCCGGTCTGAGGTTTCTGCCTTTTGCTCTGCATGTGTATACAGGGTATAGAAGAATTCAAAATAGCAGCTTTTCAGAGCAAGCTGATATCCCTTTGGAGTCGATGCACAGAGGGTATCTATCCGGTTCAGGCAGGAGGACAAGGATTCATATAATGGATCGTCACGGTCATAGATACTCTTTATATTTAATTCACCGGAGAGCAGAGGCAGGAAAAACTCACTGTCCAGAGTATCGTGGTTTCTGGATCGGAACAGATCAACAGAGAAAATGATATTTTCATATTCCATCGAATAGGAGGCATACTGAGAGATGCCGTGGATCCTTCCCGGCAGGATCAGAATGATATCTCCTTCTTCTACATAGTGCGTCGTGAAATCCAGCGTTACATTTCCTTTTCCTTTCTTAATATAGATGATCTCCATATATGGATGCCAGTGGAGTGGAACGGCATTGAAGTCCAGTGGTATGGAGCACAGATAGGTGTTGTAAGGAAACATCGGATCCACATGTGCTTTGGTCTCCATGTAATTTTCATATTCTAAGCTGTTCATATATATCCCTCTTTCTTTTAACGAATCTCGATAAAATTAAACATGATAGAATAGTATCATAAAATGCTCTTATTATGCAAGAAATAGTATAAAAAGGATATTAGAATACAAACCAGAACAGACATTCCGTATATAAGACCTTTACCTTACCTTTACCTTTATTAAATGCAGGCAACTGGATAGCTGTTCAATAGAAAATTTAATAAAGAGGTATCAGATATGAAGAAAGCGTTAGAGCGTGGTGCAGGAATCCTCCTGCCGATCAGCAGTCTCCCATCCCCATATGGAATCGGATCTCTGGGGAAAGAGGCATATGAATTTGTTGACAGGTTGAAGGAGGCAGGCCAGCGTTACTGGCAGGTGCTTCCAATCGGACCAACCAGCTTTGGTGACAGTCCGTATCAGTCATTTTCAGCATTTGCAGGCAATCCTTATTTTATCGATTTCGACATTCTGATTCATGAAGGTTTACTGACACAGGAGGAGGTAGATGCATATAGCTGGTACGATCAGCCGGATGACATTGATTACGCTCGCCTGTACAGACAAAGGTTTGAGGTATTGAGAAAAGCATATGGCAGATCGAAGCATGAGACATCAAGGCAGTATGCAGAATTTCTTACGGAAAATGAAAACTGGCTTCCGGATTACGCCCTTTATATGGCGGTCAAGGCAGACCATGAGAACAAAGAATGGTTAAGCTGGGAGGAACCGGTTTTAAAGAGAGAAGAAACAGCACTTCGTAAGTGCGGGGAACAGTTACACGACGAGATCGGATTCTATATGTTCCTTCAGTTCAAATTCGATGAGCAGTGGAAGACACTCAAATCTTACGCCAACCGTCATGGTATCAGTCTGATCGGCGACATTCCAATCTATGTAGCATTAGACAGTGCAGATGTATGGGCAAATACAGAACAATTTCAGTTAGATCATGATCTACAGCCTGTGTGTGTAGCCGGTTGTCCACCGGATGCATTCTCCGATTACGGTCAGAAATGGGGCAATCCTTTATATGACTGGAATCGTATGGAACAGGATGGGTTCTCCTGGTGGAAGAACCGGATCCGTAAATCAGCCAGTCTCTATGATGTGATCCGTATCGATCATTTCATCGGCGTTGTGCGGTATTACAACATTCCGGCAGACGGAGAGCCAAAGAACGGATTCTATCTGGAAGGTCCGGGAAAGAAGCTTGTAGATGCGATCGACAGTGCCAGAGGAAATGCGAAGGTGATCGCAGAAGATCTGGGAGTCGTTGTGCCGGAGGTACAGAAGCTGGTGAAAGAATCCGGCTATCCGGGAATGAAGATCTTACAGTTTGGATTTGACGGAAATGCGGAGAATGAACATGCACCGCATAATCACGAAAAGAATTACGTTGTCTATATCGGAACACACGATAATGACACATTAAAAGGATATATCGAGAATGCATCAAAGGAAAATCTTACATTTATGATGAAATATCTGGGAGCGGCAGATGAGCAGGAGATCCCGGAGAAGATGATGCAGGTATTATATATGAGCCCTGCCGATACCGTTATCGTTCAGATGCAGGATCTGCTTGGAAAGGATAACGAAGCACGGATGAATCTTCCGTCTACGATCGGTACAAACTGGCGCTGGCGGATGAAGAAGGGTGAATTTACAGACGAGATCAGAGACAGATTAAGGGAATTAACAAGAGTATATGGAAGAAATGCTGTGAAGCAGTATTTTTGTAAGGAGGATATAATGTTAACAGAGATTTGTAAGAAAAAATATAATAAAACGATCAAAGAATGCAGCAATGAGGAGATCTATTTTGCGCTGCTTGATATGACAAAAGAATTAGCAGAGGACAAGGTTACAGAGGATGGCAAGAAAAAGGTTTACTATATATCAGCAGAGTTCCTGATCGGTAAGTTGTTATCCAACAACCTGATCAATCTTGGAATCTTTGACGAAGTAAAACAGGTGCTGGCAGAAAACGGCAAGAGCATATATGACATCGAAGAAGTAGAGCCGGAACCATCCCTTGGAAATGGCGGACTTGGGCGACTGGCAGCCTGCTTCCTTGATTCGATGGCAACACTCGGACTTCCGGGAGATGGTATTGGATTAAATTACCATATGGGTCTGTTCAAGCAGGTATTTGAGAATAACTACCAGAAGGAGACTGCAAATCCATGGATCGAGGCAGACAGTTGGCTGACAAAGACCGATGTAAGCAACACGATCCGGTTTGGAAACTGTACCGTACAGTCCAGAATGTATGACATCGATGTGACAGGTTATGAGAACCGCACAAATAAGCTGCATTTATTTGATATCGAGAGCGTGGATGAGAGCATCATGGAGCCGGATGGCATAAACTTCGATAAGACAGATATCAAGAAGAACCTGACACTCTGTCTCTACCCGGATGACAGTGACGAAGCCGGCAACTTACTTCGTATCTATCAGCAGTATTTCATGGTTGCAAATGGTGCAAAGCTGATCCTTGCAGAGGCAAAGGAGAAAGGCTCAAATCTTCATGACCTTGCAGATTATGCTGCCGTTCAGATCAATGACACACATCCGTCTATGGTGATCCCTGAAATGATCCGTCTGTTGATGGAAGAGGGTATCTCCTTTGATGAAGCAACAGAGATCGTAACCGATGTATGTGCTTACACAAATCATACGATCCTTGCAGAAGCATTGGAGAAATGGCCGGTTGCTTATCTGGAGAAGGTCGTTCCACAGCTTATGCCTGTGATCCGTATGCTGGATAAAAAGGTCAGAAACCGTTATAAGGATGAGCGTGTTTATATCATAGATGGAGATTCCCGTGTGCATATGGCACATATCGATATGCATTACAGCCACAGTGTAAATGGTGTTGCTTATCTTCATACCGAGATTCTGAAGAATTCAGAGCTACACCCATTTTATGAGATCTATCCTGAGAAATTCAACAATAAGACAAACGGTATCACATTCAGAAGATGGTTGTTACACTGCAATGAAAAGCTGGCAGCCTACATCACAGAGCTGATCGGACCGGATTACAAGAAGGATGCCGATAAGTTACAGGAGCTGGCTTCTTACTACAAGGATAAGAACGTATTAGAAGAGATCCTTGCGATCAAGCAGAGCAATAAGGCAGTCTTAAAGGACTACCTGAAAGAGACACAGGGAATCGAGATCAACGAGAATTCGATCTTTGATATCCAGGTCAAGAGACTGCATGAATACAAGCGTCAGCAGATGAATGCCCTCTGGGTGATCTACAAATATTTTGAGATCAAGAAGGGACATCTGCCTGAGACTCCGATCACAGTTATATTTGGAGCAAAGGCTGCACCTGCTTATACGATCGCAAAGGACATCATTCATCTGATCCTCTGTCTGCAGGAGCTGATCGACAATGATCCTCGGGTAAGTCCGTACTTGAAAGTTGTCATGATCGAGAATTATAATGTATCAAAGGCAGCAAAGATCATCCCGGCATGCGATATCTCAGAGCAGATCTCACTGGCATCCAAGGAAGCATCCGGAACAGGAAATATGAAGTTCATGTTAAATGGTGCGGTTACACTTGGAACCCGTGACGGTGCAAATGTAGAGATCGGAGAACTGGTGGGCGAGGATAATATTTATTTCTTTGGTGAATCCAGTGAAGAAGTGATCGAGCACTATGCAAAGGCAGACTATGTGGCAAGAGAGTATTATGAGAAACCGGATATTAAGAAGCTGGTAGACTTTATCGTGAGTGATGAGCTGCTTGCGATCGGTCAGAAGGAATCACTTGCCAGACTTCATAACGAGCTGATCGTAAAAGACTGGTTTATGACACTTCTTGATGTCTGTGATTACATTCAGACAAAGGAACAGGTGCTTGCCGATTATGAAGATCGTATGGGCTGGGCTGAGAAGACCCTGGTAAATATCAGCAAGGCAGGCTTCTTCTCCTCCGATCGTACGATCGCAGAATATAATAAAGATATCTGGAAGCTGTAAAATGTGTTAAAATAAGATATATATTTCCACCATAGAAAGGCGTTGATAGATATGTACAAGATATTGATCGTAGATGATGAGAAGATAGAAAGAAACGGTATCCGGTTTCTTTTAAAAAAACTGAATCTGGAATTTGAGATTGCAGAAGCGGTAAATGGTGTGGATGCACTGGAGAAGTTGGAGAAAGAAGATTTTGATATCCTGCTTACAGATGTAAAGATGCCTTTCATGGATGGAATCGAACTGATCGACCATGTTGTGAAGGAAAAGAAAAAGCTGCGCACAGTCATATTCAGCGGATGCAATGAATTCGACTATGCAAAGAAAGCGATTCGGCTGGGTGTTGTTGATTATATTTTAAAGCCGGTTGATCCAAATGAATTCAAGAATACCCTGAATAAGGTTGTAAATGAATTGGAAGAGGCAAAGGCTTCGGACGAGCTGAAGAATAAGAGCATGGAATTCTTATATGAGCATGCGCTCTATATGCTGTTGAACGGAACGGATGTTACGAAGCTCAGACAGGAATACAGCGGATTATCGCTTGATCTGGGTAAATTCAAGAATATGCTTTTGATGGAATTCAATCATGATTTCTTCGGCAGACGTGGGGTGGATTTCAAAGAAAATGAGAACTTAAAGTCAATTGGAATCCTGCAATATCTGAACCTGAACCAGCAGCAGGAGATCTTATTCTTAGGGGATGAGATGAATATTCTCCGTAAGGCAAATGAGATCGTAAAGATCATCAAAGCCGATTATGATGCTGACTGTTACATAGCGATATCCTCTGATATCGGGGATCTGTCCGAAGTGGCAGATAAGATGGAAGAGCTCGAAGTGTTGATGGAGAACAAATTCTACCATCCGGAGATCCATGTATTTTATCCGAACATGGAGGGCGAGACTCCGGGTATTATCCAGTTCGATGATGATACCTTTATGAAGCAGATGAAACAGGATATCAAGATGAAGGATGTGGAAGCACTCCGGGAGCATTTCCAGAGATTCTGTGAGAAGTACAGACACAAGACAGAGTACTCCCAGATCTATATCAAGTTCCTGTTCTCGAATCTGATGAAGGATATCTACGGAAGCATTGATGAGACTGACGAAGCAGAGTTAAATAAAGACATTGAGAAATTATATATGGCGACAGATTTTCAGGTGTTGACGGAGCTTGTCGAAGAAGCAATCCGGAGACTGGAAAACTGTTTTGCAGGAAAAACACAGACAGCTCATCGGGAAGTAGAACTGGTGAAGCAGTACATTTACCGGAATTATGGAAGCGAGCTTGGAATCGATATGCTGGCAGATATGGTACATCTTGCACCGAGCTATCTAAGTACGGTATTTAAGAAGGAAACCGGACAGAATCTAAGCAAATTCATCAAGGCATATCGGATGGAACAGGCAAAGGATATGTTAGAGAACAGCATGACGAAGATCGTAGATATCAGTGTGGCATGCGGATATCCGAATGTGTCTTACTTCTGTTCCAGCTTCCGTGAGTTCTTTGGCGTAAGTCCGCAGAAATTCAGAGAGAGCGGAGGACAGGCGGATGCATAAAGAACGGATAGATAAAAGGATAAAAAGAGGGTTCCAGAATCTGCGATTATCCGGCAAGCTGTTGGTCATTTATATACTTGCCGGGTTTCTTCCGATCATGATCACGCTGACGATCACCTACCATGAGATGAAGAAGATCCTGTGGGATCGTGAGACAATGATCCTGGAATCGTATCTGACACAGACGACAGATGCGCTTGATAATGAGTTAGAGATTTATAACAATCTTTCTAATTATATATCCTATAATCAGTCGATCGCGAAGATCTTAAGCTCAGATCAGAGTACATATCAGAATTATGAGCAGGTGGCAAGTGTTATAGATCCCCTGCTTTCTTCTATTATGTATTTTCATGATGATGTAAAGCAGGTAACGATCTACACGGATGCCTGTCAGGTGAAGCACGGCAGTACGATCGCCCCCATTACCACGCTTGAAAATGAAGAGACGAACTATGGAATAGTTGATGATAACCAGATCCACTGGATCGTGAATGCGAAGGATAAGACTGCGTATTCGTTAAACCGCATGGCCATGCTGGAGCAGAAAAAGGCGAAGGGTCTGCTCTATGTAGGGGTGGATTATGACAGCGTATTCCAGCCGTTTAATAACGAAACGGTATTTGATAATTATGGCGTTGTGATAGAGGATGCAGAAGGTAACTGCATCTTTAAAAAGAGTGTATTTACAGAAGAAAAACAGCCGTATGAATTATCAGAGGAACAGTTCTTTGCAACAGTAGGGCAGAAGGATTCCGGTTATCAGTTTATTAAGCGGGAGTCGAAGGCATCCGGCTGGAAGATCTGGATCTATAAGCCGGATCGACTGATCATTTCTTCGATTCAGCCAATCTTAATAATTGCTGCAGCAGCAATCCTGGTCAGTCTGATCGCAGCAGTCGCATGTATCCGTATAATTTCCGAGTTCATAACGAAACGTATCAGTAAGCTTCAGAAGAAAATGCGCAATCTGGAAACCGGGAATCTTGGTATGGAGATTGAGAATGACAGCACGGATGAGATCGGTGATCTGATCAATGGTTATAACAGTATGACGAAGCGTCTGGATGCAACGATCAATGAAGTATACCGAAGCAAGATCAAAGAAAAGGAATATGAGATGCGGGCGTTGCAGGCGCAGATCAATCCGCATTTCCTGTATAATTCCCTGTCTATCATTAACTGGAAAGCATTAGAGGCAGACCAGGAGGATATCAGTCGTATCACGTTGTCGTTGTCCACCTTTTACCGGACAGCGTTAAATAAGGGAAAGAATATCCTGCTTGTCCGGGATGAGATCGCGAACATCAAAGCATATCTGGATATCCAGCTTACGATGCACGATGACAGTTTCGATGTTATCTATGATATCGATGATTCCATTTTAAAATATGAAACACTGAACCTGATCTTACAGCCGATCCTCGAGAATGCGATCCATCATGGCATAGATCTGAAACAGGATGGCAGAGGAGAGATCCGGATCAGTGGAAAAGAGGACGATAAAGATATCCGGTTTGCGGTATCCGATAATGGTGTCGGTATGACCCAAGAACAGGCGGAGCTGATACTGACTGCCGATTCGAAGGGCTATGGTGTGCGAAATGTCAATGAACGTATCAAACTGTATTATGGCGCGGAATATGCGGTTTGTATCGACAGTGAAGTTGGCAGGGGAACGACTGTCACGATCCATTTTCCAAAAGAACTGCATGCAGAAATCAAACATTCATAAAAAACCAACATGTTTCTGAAATTATTGATATATACGGTGAAACGGTTCCTTTTTATAATAATGTCATAAGGTAAAGGTACTGCAAAAGTATTAAAAAACAAACAAAAAACATGACTTATTTAAAGGAGGAACGGTTATGAAGTTTAGAAAGTATGCAGCAATTGCACTGGCAGGAGCTATGTGCATGTCATTACTCGCAGGATGTGGAGATAAGAAGGATGATACATCTAAGGATTCCACAACAGCATCAAATGCAGAGGTAACATCAGGAGAGAGTACTGATGCATCTGCAGAAGAAGAAAACATTAAAGCAACAATTACAGTATGGGGACCTGCTGAGGATCAGTCACCGGATTATGGTGAATGGCTTCAGGGAAGATGTGAAGCATTTAATAAGGAACATCCAAATTGGGATCTTTCATTTGAATATGGTACATGCAGCGAGGCAGATGCAGGAAAGACCGTAACACAGGATGTATCCGCATCAGCAGATGTATATATGTTCGCAAACGACCAGTTACAGACACTGATCGATGCAAATGCAATCTCGGAGTTAGGCGGAAGCACAGCAGACTATGTAAAGTCAACAAACTCACAGGCAGTTGTGAATTCTATCACAGTAGATGGCGGAATCTATGGTGTTCCGTTTACAACAAATACATGGTTTTTATACTATAACAAGAAAGTATATTCAGACAGCGATGTAAAGAGCCTTGATACAATGCTTGAAAAAGGAAAAGTTGCTTTTCCTCTTACAAACGGCTGGTATAATGCAGCATTCTATCTTGCAAACGGATGTACATTATTCGGTGATGGTACAGATAACGACGCAGGAATCAATTTTGGCGGAGACAATGGAAAGGCTGTTACAGATTACCTTGTAGATCTTGTAGCAAATAAGAATTTTGTAAATGATGAATCCGGTGTTGGTATTTCCGGTATGACAGATGGATCTATCGCAGCTATGTTCTCCGGTTCATGGGATTATAAGGCATTACATGATGCACTTGGTGACGATCTTGGAATCGCAGCTATGCCTACAGCCAAGATCGGCGGATCTGACAAGCAGTTACTTTCATTCGCCGGTTCAAAGGCAATCGGTGTAAATCCAAACTGTGAATATCCACAGGTAGCAGTAGCACTTGCCCTGTACCTTGGTAACGAGGAATCACAGCAGTCACATTATGAAGCAAGAAGTATTGTTCCTTGTAACACAAATCTTTTAGAGAGTGATACGGTAAAGAATGATGCATTAGTAACAGCTCAGAACGATACCTTCAACAATACATCTATGATCCAGCCGTTCGTACCTAAGATGGGTAACTTCTGGACACCGGCAGAGAATTTTGGTAAGGCACTCTTGAATGGTGAAGTTACACATGATAATGCTGCTGAGCAGACAGAAGCATTCAATACATCATTGAACACAGATGTAGCAGAGTAAAAATAAACAGAGCATAAGACGAAGTGTTCCATTTCCACAGGGGTGGTGGAACACTTTATCTTATGAAAGAAACGCAAAAACGTAACATTTACTTTGAGACGGAGGTGTCAGGATGGCTGAAGCGACAGTAAGCAAAAAGAAAAAAATAAGACGAAGTGATTATCCATATACTGTTTTCAAGGCCATGAGAAATGGTGACTGGATCACCAGATTATCGTTCCTGATCATGGGATTCGGAAACATTGTCAGAAAACAATTTGTAAAAGGTGTATCATTTCTGGTACTTGAAAGCATATTTATTTATTTCATGATAAAAAACGGTGCATCTCTTCTGACCGATTTCTTCCATCTGGGAGGAGCAGAACAGGAGAAGGTGTGGAATGATGCAAAAGGCATATTTGAATATACACAGGGTGACAATTCTCTTTTGATGTTATTATATGGAGTAGCCACGGTATTTATCATATTTGCATTTGTATGCCTCTGGGTAGTCAGTGTCGAGAGCGCATATCGTGCACAGTGCCTGCATGATGCAGGGAAGAAAGTTCCGGGATTCACAGATGATATTAAGAGTTTATTTGATAAAAACCTTCATATGTTTCTGCTTCCACTTCCGGTACTCGGGATTGTTGTCTTTACGATCCTGCCGCTCGTATTCATGATCTGTATGGCATTTACAAATTACAGTAAGCTGGATTCTCATACAGTATTGTTTAACTGGGTAGGACTGAAAAATTTTGCTAAGATTTTGAATTTTAATGACGCAGTCGGTAGTACATTCTGGTCTGTTCTCGGATGGACACTGGTATGGGCGGTTGCTGCGACATTTACCAACTATATCTTCGGTATGATCCTTGCAATGGTCATCAATCGAAAGGGAACAAGATGTAAGGGTGTGTGGAGGTCGATCTTCATGTTATCCGCAGCCGTTCCACAGTTTGTATCCCTGCTTTTGATGCGTACGATCTTCAGTCAGAATGGTATCGTAAATACCTTATTACTGAATCATCATATCATCGACAATGCAATTCCGTTCTGGAGCAACGCAACTGTTGCCCGTATCATGGTTATCGTGATCAATATCTGGATCGGTATTCCATTTACCATTATGCAGGTAACCGGTATCTTACAAAGTATACCGGAAGATATCTATGAGGCCGCAAAAGTAGATGGAGCCGGACCGGTGAAGATCTTCTTTAAGATCACACTTCCATATATGTTATTTGTAACAGCTCCATATCTGATCACGACCTTTGCAGGTAATATTAATAACTTTAATGTAATCTATCTTCTGTCAAACGGAGCACCGATTCCGGTTGGAAAGACAGCAGGAAAGACCGATCTTCTGGTTACCTGGCTCTACAAGCTGACAGTTGATAATCAGTATTATAATCTGGGGGCGGTTATCGGTATCATGACATTTATCGTTCTTGCGATCGTATCTCTGATCACCTATCATAATACAACATCTTATAAAGACGAGGAGGGATTCCAGTAATGACTAAAACAGGTAAGAAAATAAATGGAAAACAGAAGCTTACACCATCGGATATCGTTGTTCATGTTATACTGGTAATTCTTTCCGTGATCTGGGTGATCCCGATTCTGTGGATCGTTCTGATCAGCTTCCGCGGAGAAAAAGGACAGTATGTTTCTACATTGCTGCCAAAGGCGTATACTCTTGGCAATTACACAAAGTTATTTACAGATACCGGTATCCTGAATTTTCCGAAGATGTTCATGAATACTTTGATTATTGCGATCTTCTCCTGTATAATATCTACAGTATTTGTATTGGCGATGTCATACTGTATGTCGAGAATGCGTTTCCGACTGAGACGCCCATTTATGAATGTAGCATTGATCCTTGGTATGTTCCCGGGATTCATGGCTATGATCGCAGTTTATTATATCTTAAAGGCGATCGGACTGTCAGAAGGATCATTGATCCGTGTTGCACTTATCCTGGTTTATTCCGGTGGTGCAGGCTTACAGTTCTACATTGCAAAAGGCTTCTTTGATACGATTCCGAAGTCGATCGAGGAAGCAGCTTATCTGGACGGAGCAACCAGATGGCAGTCGTTTACTAAGATCATTATTCCGTTAAGCCGTCCGATCATTGTATATACGGTTCTGAATTCCTTCCTTGCTCCTTGGATTGATTTCGTATTTGCAAAGGTTATCTGCCGTGCAAATAAGGATTACTATACTGTATCTATCGGACTTTGGAATATGTTAGAGAAAGAATATGTGTATCCGTGGTTCAATTCCTTCGCAGCCGGTGCGGTGCTGATCTCAATTCCGATTATCATTCTGTTCATGTTTATGCAGAAGTGTTATCGTGAGAGCTTCTCCGGTGGTGTAAAAGGTTAAGGGATCATATGATTATTTGCTTATAGTTTGGTTGAAACAGAGGAATGTATATGATTACAGGTTCGTATTTAAAAAAGATTATTTCATGTGTGCTGATTATAAATTTATTGATCTTATGTGGATGCGGTGATTCCGGGGCTACCCCCTCCACCCGGGAGAATGCAGAGACAAAAGAAGAATATGAAGCTGCGTTATATACAGCCCGCACGACACCTTACGGAAAATATCCGGAACAGCTTACCTACACACTGGGTAAGCTGTCCGGAGCAAATAATTCCAATCTCCCGGATGGCGAGACGTATGAAAATAATGCTTATACAAGGCTGTTGAATGAAAGGCTAAATGTTCAAAACCAGGATGTGTTTGAGGCTATGGATGAGCAATATACCGATAGTGTGACCATGGTGATCGCACAGAATGATCTTCCGGATGTGATGATCGTGGAGGATCTGGATGAGCTTCAGTATCTGGTGGATAATGATATGATCGCAGATCTGACAGACAGCTATAATAACTGTATGAGCGATACGATCAAGAATATATATGGAAGCTATGGTCGGGATATCCTTGATGTTGTAACCTTTGGCGGGAAGATCATGGCGATACCGGAAACGAATATCTCAGACGGACCGAATCTGATCTGGCTTCGTAAGGATTGGATGGATGCACTTGGGCTGTCCGCACCGAGAACACTTTCGGATGTAGAAGAGATCATAAGACAATTTAAAGAAAAAGATCCCGGACATAATGGGGCAGGAAATACCGTAGGGCTTGTATGTGATACCAGTCTCTGCGGCGGTTGTGGTTATAGCAGTGAATACACATTAGATATTATATTTGCTGCATATGGTGCATTTCCGAAACAGTGGATTTATGATGAGGACGGCAATGTTGTCTATGGTTCGGTTCAGCCGGAGGCGAAAGAGGCACTTGCCCATATCCATGAGTTGTATAAAGAGGGAATTCTGGATCAGGATTTTCTGATGCGGACGAGCAGTAACCTGATCGAGCTGATCGTGGATGGTCAATGCGGTTCTTTCTTTGGTCCCTGGTGGGCACCGAATAACCCACTGATGCAGGCAGTGGAACAGAATAAAGATGCCGAGTGGCAGCCTTATCTGATCGCAACAGAGGAATCCGGACTTACCAGTTATCATACACAGAATCCTTCCGGTAAGTATATTGTAGTGCGTAAGGGTTATGAATATCCGGAGATTGCATGTAAGATTGTTAGCGTATTATTTGACTATTTGCGGTATAATGACAGAGACAATCAGGAGATTGTCGATTATTATAAAGAAAATGTAGACCCTACCGCCAGACCGTTTGCGATTAATGTAGATTACAACAATGCTTTGCAGATCTGCTATGGAGAACTGAATCATGTATTTGCGGGGGACAAATCCGCAGATGAACTGAACGTACTGGAATATTCCTATTATGAGGCATGCGAATCCTATCTGAAAGATGCGGAGAATGCCAGTGCGGAAGATTGGGCGGCGTATACTTCCCGTATCACAGCCTGTAAGATCTTAAACGATGGAAGGACGAACAAAGTAGAGTCGTTATATTTTGGAGAAACGGAAACGATGGTTACAGACTGGTGGAGCCTTGAGAATCTGGAAAGTGATACTTATCTGAAGATTGTAACCGGTGAGAGTTCACTCGATGAATTTGATCGTTTTGTCGAGAACTGGTATCAGAATGGCGGTGAAACGATCACAAAAGAGGTACGGGCTGAGATAGAATAAGAAGTTTCCAATGTTTTTATACGGAGGCATATTAAGATGACAGAAAGAGAAAAAATGATAGCAGGATCCGTTTATGATCCATCTGATGATGAATTAATACGATTAAGACAGAATGCGCATCGGTTGAGTAAAGAGTATAATGACTGCTTTGAGACAGATGAGAAACGCGAGAAGATCCTGGCAGAGCTGATTCCAAATAAGGGGAAGAATGTATATCTTCAGGGACCGGTTCAGTTCGATTACGGCTGCTTTACCGAGATAGGCGAGAACAGTTATGCGAATTTTAATTTTACCTGTCTGGACTGTGCACCTGTTAAAATCGGCTGCAATGTATTTATGGGACCGAATGTTTCTCTGCTGACACCGATGCATCCGTTTCGTTTTCAGGAGCGTAACATTTATAAGAGGGAAGACGGCGTGTATACAGACCGGGAGTATGCGAAGCCGATCACGATCGGAGATAACTGTTGGCTGGCAGGAAATGTAACAGTATGTGGCGGTGTAACGATCGGCAGCGGTTCTGTGATCGGAGCGGGAAGCGTGGTTACGAGAGATATCCCATCGGGAGTACTGGCTGCCGGAAATCCATGCAGAGTCATTCGCGAGATCACGGAGGAAGACTGTTTAAAGTAGAATTATATTGTTGAGAAAAAGAAATGGGAGTCTGTCAATGAAAAAGTTGACAGGCTCTTTTTGAATCATTAAACTGAAAGAAGAGTAATTTTTGTAAAGGAGTATGAAACATGAAAATAGGTATTTTAGGATATGGAAATCTTGGACGAGGTGTTGAGTGTGCGATCAAGCAGAATCCGGATATGGAGCTTGCAGCGGTATTTACCAGACGTGCACCTGAGACAGTATCAATATTGACAGAGGGAGCAGCCGTTTGTTCTGTAAATGATGTGGAGCAGTGGAAGGATAAGATCGATGTCATGATCCTCTGCGGCGGCAGTGCTACCGATCTGCCGGAGCAGACACCAAAGTATGCAGAGATGTTCAATGTTGTAGACAGCTTTGATACACATGCAAGAATTCCGGAACATTTTGCAAATGTAGATGCTGCCGCAAAGAAGAATGGTCATGTCGGCATCATCTCGGTAGGCTGGGATCCGGGTATGTTTTCTTTGAATCGTATGTATGCCAATGCGATCTTACCGGAAGGCCGTGATTATACATTCTGGGGAAAAGGTGTCAGCCAGGGACATTCTGATGCGATCCGTCGTGTAGAGGGCGTTAAGGATGGCAAGCAGTACACGATCCCTGTAGAAGCAGCACTGGAGGCAGTCAGGAATGGTGAGAATCCGGAGCTTACAACCAGACAGAAGCACACAAGAGAGTGCTTTGTTGTATTAGAGGACGGTGCCGATCCTGTAAAAGTTGAAGAAACGATCAAGAACATGCCAAACTATTTTGCCGATTATGATACAACGGTTCACTTTATCAGTGAAGAAGAATTAAAGGCAAACCACAGTGGAATTCCTCATGGTGGATTTGTGATCCGTTCCGGTAAGACCGGCTGGAATCTGGAAAATAATCATGTGATCGAATACAGCCTGAAGCTGGATTCCAACCCGGAATTCACATCCTGTGTCATCGTGGCTTATGCAAGAGCAGCATACCGTCTGTACAAAGAAGGACAGAGCGGATGTAAGACCGTGTTCGATATAGCACCGGCGTACCTGAGCGCGAAAGACGGAGCTGAACTCCGCAAGAGCTTGTTGTAATTGCATAATTCATTAGATGGTGTATAAGCATGTTGATTTACCAATACAGGGACATTTGAGTCCGCCGGTACTTGATGGCGCAAAGGCGGCATCTTAGTACCGTTGCAGGACGAAACGAGCGGAAGCGTTCCCTGATTGGTAAAGTCAACATGCTTGACACCATCTAATGAATTGTGCCAGTACTTGTAATAAGGAGGATTTTGAGATGAGCGTTGTTTTGGATGAGATGAAGACGAGAAGAAGTATCCGGAAATTCAAACCGGATATGGTTCCGGCAGATGTTCTGGATCAGATCATTGAAGCAGGAACATTTGCTGCAAATGGCAGAGGCTTGCAGTCTCCGATCATTATTGCGGTAACAAATAAAGAGATGCGGGATAAGATCATGGAGATGAACCGTAAGATCGGCGGCTGGGAGGAAGGCTTTGATCCGTTTTACGGAGCACCTGTTATATTGATCGTACTGGCAGATGCATCCTGTCCGACTGCTGTCTATGACGGAAGCCTGACGATGGGAAATCTGATGCTTGCCGCACATGATCTTGGAATCGGAAGCTGCTGGATTCATCGTGCAAAAGAAGAATTCGAAAGCGAAGAAGGAAAGCAGATCCTTGAAGGCCTTGGAATTACCGGCAACTATATCGGTGTCGGACATTGCGCACTTGGATTTACGGATGGAGCGTATCCTGATGTTATTCCAAGAAAGGATAACAGAGTATACTATATTCGCTAAGCAGTTATTGACATTCTGAAAAAATATGGTAGAATACCAACGAAAACGAATGAAGTGGATTTTTCCGGATAATAAATAAGTCATCTTTTCGCCACACAGCTATAAGTGAAACCATTTATAACTGTGTGGCGTTTTTATGTAGAGAGGGAGAAATGTATGAACGAAGAATTTATGAAAGAACGACCGGTGCTGCCGCTGCTTTTGTCAATGGCACTTTCGATGATATTATCGATGTTGGTCAATTCTCTGTATAACATTGTGGACAGCTTTTTTGTAGCGAAGATTAGCGAGGATGCAATGACAGCTCTGTCGCTTGTCTTTCCGATCCAGAATTTTGTAAATGCGGTAGCCATCGGTTTTGGAGTTGGAATCAATGCGGTGATCGCGTTCTATCTCGGCGCAAAGGAGCTAGACAAGGCAAATGCAGCAGCGTCAAAGGGTACGCTTCTTTCTGTTGTTCATGGTGTGATCATGATGGTAGTCTGTATTCGGATCATGCCGGGATTTCTGCGGATGTTCACATCGAATGAGACAGTTGTTCAGATGGGCATTCAGTATTCGATGATCGTATTTGCATTTTCTGTTATTATTTCCATTGATCTGTCATTTGAGAAGATCTATCAGGCAGTTGGAAGAATGGTTGTTACGATGGTCGGACTTGGCGGTGGATGCCTGATGAACATTGTATTAGATCCCCTATTGATCTTCGGTATCGGACCATTTCCGAAAATGGGAATCCGGGGCGCGGCACTTGCAACCGGACTTGGACAGATGTTTACCCTGATGATCTATCTGTTTGTCTATGTGTTCCGTCCGATATCCGTTAAGATCGGCAGACGGTATCTGCATACAGAGGATCGTCTGACAGGGAAGCTGTATGCGATCGGTATTCCGGCTATTCTTAATATGGCACTTCCGTCCCTGCTTACAACTGCGCTGAATGCGATATTGAGCACCTATTCACAGATCTATGTCGTGATCCTTGGAATCTATTACAAATTGCAGACATTTTTATATCTTCCTGCAAACGGCATGATCCAGGGTATGCGTCCGGTAATTAGCTATAATTACGGAGCAGGAGAGCACAAACGTGTCCGCAGCATTTATAATATTACACTTACGATCATTGGTCTGATCATGGTATTTGGAACAGTGATCTGCCTGATCTTCCCGGATAAACTGATCGGAATGTTCTCGGATAATCAGATAACGATCACGGAAGGCACGACGGCACTTCGGATCATCTGTGCCGGATTTATAGTTTCTTCGGTATCTGTGACTTCATCCGGTGCATTAGAGGGACTTGGCAAGGGTACGCCATCATTGATGATCTCCCTGCTTCGCTATGTGGTTGTCATCATTCCGGCTGCATTTGTACTCAGTTGTATCTGTGGTGTTGTCGGTGTCTGGAATGCGTTCTGGGTAGCAGAACTGATAACAGCAGCTGCCGCATTTTTCATTTACCGACAGGCAGTTAAGAGAAAAAGTTAAGATTTCATAGATTGCACAGTTGCATGAAAAAGAAGATAATAAAAGAAGAAAGAAGGATTTATATGTGGTTTGTATTTGCATTGTTGTCGTCTGTATTTGCGGCATTGACATCAATTCTTGCAAAGGTAGGTATTGACGGAGTAAATTCGAATCTTGCAACAGCGATCCGAACAGCAGTTGTGCTTGTGATGTCATGGGGTATGGTGTTTCTGACACATACACAGTCCGGAATCAGCGCGATCGGGAAGAAAAGCTGGTTGTTCCTGATTTTATCAGGACTTGCAACCGGAGCATCGTGGTTGTGTTATTATAAAGCACTTCAGATGGGAAATGCATCCAAGGTAGTACCAATCGATAAATTAAGTGTCGTTATTACATTGATTCTTGCATTTGTATTCCTGCACGAAGAATTCACGATGAAGTCGATCATTGGCTGTGTGCTGATCGGACTGGGAACTTTGATGATGGTGTTATAAATAGATTAAGATAAGAGCGCATACGGCACAGATAAGGTGTATATTTTAGTAGAAGTCCGGATATGGCAGAAATGCTGTATCCGGATTTTTTATGGTTAAACTTGTTTTCCTTTTTAATATCCATTACAATCAAACTTGGAGAGACGGAGGCAATATACAAAGCTAAAATATGCATGTT
>ERZ791645.119-NODE-119-length-72048-cov-4.716292_pt1 | contig 72048 bp, 63 predicted proteins | sample MGYA00509939_ERZ791645 | MGnify/ENA primary metagenome ERZ791645 (study PRJEB30046, sample SAMN00715249) | human gut metagenome | study: EMG produced TPA metagenomics assembly of the A metagenome-wide association study of gut microbiota in type 2... | reverse complement strand
AGCATCTCAAACCCGCCGTAGGTGCGCCAGTAGTTGAGCGCCGCCTGCGGACCGAGCACGAACATCGCGGTCGACAGGCAGTCGGCCAGCGTGCCGTCCTCGCACACGATCGTCACGGCCAGCAGACCGTTGTTGACCGGGCGCCCGGTCGTGGGGGAGAGGATGTGGTGATACTTCTGCCCGCCCTCGGTGAAATAGCGCTGATAGCTGCCGGAGGTGATGACCGCCGTCTCGCCCACGGTGAGATAGCCGAGATAGCTGCCGGTGTCATTCGGGTCCTGAATGGCGATGTTCCAGTCGCTGCCGTCCGGCTTTTTGCCGAGCGTCTGCACGTTGCCGCCGAGGGACACAACGCCGCTCGTGACGCCGGCGGCGCGCATCGCCTGAATGGCATAGTCCGAGGCACAGCCCTTGGCCACTGCGCCGAAGCTCAGCGCCATGTCTGCCGGCATGGTGACAAGGGAGTTCGCGCTGTCGTCCGTTGCGGACAGCTGCACCTTGCGCATGTCCACGCAGGGGAGCAGACGCTCGATCTCCGCATCCGACGGCACGCGATAGTTCTGGTCGATGAAGCCCCAGAGCTTGCTCAGCGGATAAGTCGTCAGATCGAACGCACCGTTTGTGCGCTCGTACACGGTCTGCGCCGTGCGCAGCATCTTGGCGATCTGCTCGTTGACCACGACGGGCGAGCCCATGGCGTGGTTGATCTCATAGGTCTTGCTGCGCTCGTTTTCCGGGTCGAGGAGCTTGTCCATGCTGTTGATGATGCTGATGGCGGCGTTGATGCCGTCATCGGCCTTTTTGCCGTAGGCGGTCAGATCCATGACAGTGTCCATGGCAAAGATCTGCTGCGTGGTGCTTTTCGCCTCGCCGCAGGCGCTCAGCGGCAGCACCAGCGCGCAGCACAGCAGCAGTGCGAGCAGGCGTGTGTGCAGATGTGTATGCTTCATAGAGGGTGTGTCCTTCCGATACAGGTTGCTTTTTTCTCAGTATAGCATATCCGCCGCCGAATGGAAACGGTGAGCCGCAGAAAAATCTTCGCGATCTTTTCTGCGGCTGTACCCGGTTATGCCATGACACCGTGGCCGTGCCTTCCCCGCGTCTGCTGTATATGGCATATGTTCCGACGAAACGCATGGTCAGGCTCTCCGCTTTCTGCAGTTACCGGCAGAGCCACTTCAGAAATTTCCATGCAAGGGCTGCGGCGCAGATCAGCCCGATGACCATCGTAAAGCCGTTGATCGGGATATCTCCCGGCAGCAGCAAACCGAGATAGATCAAGGGCAGCCAGATGTCAAAGCGGATGTGTGCGGCGCGCGGCCGGGCGGACGGAGGCTCCGCCGGCTCCTTGCCGGCTTCGCTGAGCTTTCTGTCGATGATGTCATCCGCAGGATCGCGTTTTCCGTTGTGGTTCCAGTCCATAGGCTATTGCTCCCATGCGCAGAGCGAGCGCGTCTTTTCGGGATTCTCGGCCATCAGGCTGCGGAAAAATGCCCGTTTTCCGTCACCGGACAGGGCTTCAAAGCCGAAGACGGTGACGCGCGTTTTGATCTCGGCCATGCTCTTGCGGCCGAGGTTGCGGATCTTGCCCAGCTCGTCCGCCTCCAACGCCTGCACGATGGCGCCGACGGTGAACAGTCCCGCGCGTTTGAGCGCGTTCTGACTGCGCACGGAGAGCATCAGCTCGTCGATAGACGCCGCGCATGTGCGTTTGGTAAAGGGCAGCGAGAGGCGGATATTGCCGCCGTAATAATGCTGCAGAGCGGCCGGAAGGCCGCTGGCTTCAGCGGTCTGTGTCAGAGCGCTGAGCAGCTGCTGTTCAGTCATGTTCATACACCTCGAAATTTGAAATTCCGGGGGCAATGAATCCCTTGATGAGATCGAGCACGGAGTGTGCGCTGATGCTCAGGATACCGGGCGTGCGCTGGTACAGCGCCCGGACGAACAGCCGCATATCCGCTACGCTCGGCGCATAGCACAGCGCTAACAGATGGCAGCTGCCGGTGGTCTGCATCAGCGTCAGCGTTTCCGGCGCAGCCGCCATGGCATCCTTGATCGCCGCAAACTGTGCGGCCTCCGTTTCGATATTCACCACGAAGGTCATGCCTCCGGTGGATGCCTGTGGGTCGAGGATTGCCTGATAGCCGCGGATAATGCCGGATGCTTCCAGCGCCCGAATGCGGTTTTTTGCCGCTGTTCGTGACAGGCCTACGGCTGCTCCGATCTCCGAATAGGACGCTCTGCCGTTTTTCAGCAGCAGATCAATGATCCGGTTGTCAATGTCGTCCAGACCTGCAATCTGCATGAGATCCCTCCCTCAGGCGTATTGGTTTGGTGCATGCTCCAATTCCGATCTTGATTGTATCAGATGGATTCCGGGATTGCAATCGCGGCACTTGCGAAACGAAAGCGCCGCTTTCGAATCGAACGCAAGCGGCCGTTTGCGCCGTCTGGGACTGCGCATTTGCACCTGTATACAGCGGGCGTCCGGCGCAGCGAATGGAAACAGAAAATCCGCTTTACTTTTCGGCCGGACTTTGCTATAATAACTCCTGCTGAATATGCGCCCGTAGCTCAGCTGGATAGAGTGACAGACTCCGACTCTGTAGGCCAGCGGTTCGAATCCGCTCGGGCGTACCACAAAAAGCCCCTTGAAGCATTATGCTTCAAGGGGCTTTTTATATTTTATATTTTTGGAATGGAATCATATATGTGTTCCCGTATCATAATAAATATAGCCGTAAGTGCCTATATTGCGAGAGATCCGTCCGGTTTTTTCAAGATGATCCAAGTGCGCAAGACCTTCACACATAGCAAACCATTTCTGGCTCAATGGAAAGTCATCCCAATTCTTTGAACGAATTTTCCACGTCATTTGTCCGGCAATGTCATAGGCATTGATGCCCGGATTCTCTTGTACAATATGTGCTGCTTCCGTCAGTCTGACCCGGTGATGCTCTATCAATTCATCAATTCGTTCTGAAAGAGTCTTTATACCGACCGTCCGATGTGCGGGAAGCACAGTGTCGACCTCCAACGCTTTGATTTTATTTAAGCTGCAAAGATAATCTCCTAGTGCATCTGTGCCGATCCCACGGGTATTGATATTCGGCGTAATGTCAAATAAAACATGATCGCCGGTCAATAGAAGTTTTTTCTCTGGATCGTATAAACACATATGACCCGGTGTATGTCCGGGGGTGCAGATACAGTGAAAACGGTATGCTCCATAAGAGAGAATATCTCCTTCCTCCACGATATCTGCAGTAAACGATGCGGAAGCAAATTTTATAGCGGGATTGTTTTTCAGTACATCCGTAGCCATAGTTTCCGACATTCCTTCAGAAATCACACGAATCTTTCGCTGATCCCAGTCGAATGTGGAAACGACGATCAAATCTTGACGCCCCATAATCAAACGATATCCCATCGCTTGAAGCATAGAAGCATTTCCTGTATGGTCGGCATGGGCATGAGTCATGAAAACATCCGTGTTTTCGGGCGTTAGATTTAACCGCTGCATCCCGACCAGAAGTTCCTGTTGACATTGCGGCATATTAAACCCGGTATCAATGAGCAAATTCTTTGTATTTTTATTGGACAGAATGACATAGCAATTAAGCCATTTTAAAGGATTGTTTGGCAGCGTAATGGGAAATGCGGCAATCCCATCTGCCGGATACCAAAGTGATGCTTGTTTCTCTCCCACCCCGTTACACCTCTCCGTCGGAATTGTCCATAACCAAGTGCGTAAAGAAACGTTCCTGCATACTCAGCTTTCGTCCCTTTTTATAAATCAAACAAATCGGCAGTAAAAAAGGATCGTCCCGAAGGGTAAGAACTTTAATTTTCGTTAAGTCGCTTTCTGTTACATCATCCAGAATCACCCGTGCGGCCATATCATCATTGGCCACCAAATCGATAATCTGTTGCGGGCGATCACAAGCATAGGCGATATTTAGTGGCACACCGGCAGTTTCAAACATCGCACGGATACTCAACCCCGGACGACACCGTTCATCAGGCACAATCAGAGGGTAGTTAGCTAGCTCAGTCAAAGACACAGTGTCCCGCTGCGCCAGGGTAGAAACTTTCCGATTGACGATAAACACCTGCTTGAGTACATCCAAAGTAGTAGATTGGAATTGTGTTTCGTTACAAGGCCCGTAGACCAAACCAAAATTTGCACGATTGTCTGCCACCATGGTTTCGCAGTTGCTGGTCCAATCCTCAATGAAATTGATTTCAAAATCTTCATTTCCCCATAGCAACAACTGGCGAAGTTTTACTGGGATGCGAGTAATCAGATTGATCGTACAAGCCACGGTAATACGACTTTTGGAACCATTCGCCGTCTGACAATATTGATAAATCCGGTTGATATGCTCCATGGCGGCTTCTGATTCTTTGCGAAACAGCATTCCTGCTTCCGTAAGCTCTAAGCCCGATGGCCTACGGGAAAACAGTTGGCACCCCAACTCTTTTTCAAGGCGCTTCAGAGATAGGCTCAGCCCTTGTTGTGAGATATGCAGGTTCTCCGCCGCTTTTGACAGGCTTCCCACTCTGCAGATTTCCCCGAAATATATGAACTGATTGATATCCAAGGACAGCCCTCCCCCCATATTTTTATTACAGTATACAATACAAATTCTCGTTGTGTCTACTTAACTTTTTGTTGGTAGGCACAATTTTTTATTGTGCAGGCTCCACAGTCGCTCGCTCAATCAACATCCTGTTTGGCCTGCTGAAAATAGTGTTTATTGTAGAAAAAACGCGTCGAATTTACACTATAATTGTAAATCGTGATGAAAGGCGGCGGTGGTATGTCTGCTTATGCGGAACAGTATCAAGAGAAGCTGATATCTCGAGAGAAGGTGACCGAACTCATCCGGCCTCGGGAGCGCGTTATGTGTTATGGTGGAGCGTCCGGCATTCTGACACTTTTGGATGAGAACCGATTTCAGTTTGACCATGTGGAATTGTACACTATGTTCTTGCTGAATAAACCTTATGGTTTTTTGAAACTGGATTGCAAAGAGCACCTGTGCCATTATTCTACTTTTGTAAGTCCCGCAGTACGGGAAAGCTTGAAAGCCGGAGATGCACCGGAAATCATTTTAAGTCACTACAGTGACACTGACGCGTTGGTTCGTGAGCGAGTCCGTCCGTCCACCCTGATGGTCATGGCAACGCCTATGGACGATCAAGGCTATTTTTCTATGGGCTTTAACAGTCTTGGCCATATGGCTGCATTGGAGAGTGCCAACCAAGTAATTGTACAGGTCAATCCAAAACTTCCGCGAATTTTCGGAGAATGCAACCGTCTCCATATCAGTGAGGTCACTGCAATTTTTGAGGAAGAGACCGCTCTGCACACCGCAGAGGTCACGCCTCATTCGAAAGTTGATCTTCAGGCGGCAACATTGATTGCCGAGCGTATCCCGGATGGTGCTACCATTCAAATTGGCGTTGGCCGTGTGCCGGATGCAATCGGATCATTGCTGTTCTCCCACAAAGATTTGGGTGTGCATACAGAACTGTTTTCCCAGTCTCTTATGGAACTGATGAAAGCCGGCGTGGTCAATAACAGCAAAAAAACGCTGCTTCCGGGGAAGAGTATTTTCAGTTTTGCGGGCGGTGCGCGCGCGACGCAGGAGATTTACGATTACACAGATGAGAATCCATTAATCGAAATGCGGCCTATCTCGTGGGTGAATGACCCTCGGGTCATTGCGGAAAATGACCGCTTCATCTCTGTAAATTCTGCGTTGGCGGTAGATCTCACGGGCCAGGTTTGTTCTGAGACCATCGGCTTGCAGACCTTCAGCGGTCCCGGCGGTCAGCTGGACTTTGTGAGGGGCGCTCGCTGGTCTAAGGGCGGACAATCCTATATTGTGATCAATTCCGCGACTGAGAAAAAGGACGGGACATTGATTTCTAAAATCTCTCTGGCGCTGCCCCTTGGTTCCGCGGTCACGACGCCCAGAGCGGACGTTGACTGCATCGTCACGGAATATGGCGTGGCGGAACTGCGATTCAAGAGTTTGGCAGAACGGGCAAAGGCGTTGATTTCCATCGCCCACCCTGAGTTCCGGGAAGAACTGACCCGGCAGGCCAAAGAGGCCGGTTATTTCATTTGAGCCGAAAAAAATAATAATAATGGAGGAATGCGACAATGAAAGAATTGAGGATGCACGGCAAGGGTGGTCAAGGCATCGTTGTCGGCGGCGAGACGCTTTCCAATGCTTTTCTGAACATTGGAAAATATCTGGCAGTAATGCCGTCCTATGGAGTGGAACGGCGCGGCAGTGATGTCACTGCGTTTGGCAGACTGTCAGACGAGCCGGTCCGGGAGAACTGCATGTGCTATGAGCCGAACTATCTGGTGATTTTTGACCCGTCCCAGATCAGTAAGCCCGCTACATACAAAGGTTTTGCTCCCGGCGGCGTGATTATCGCCTGTGGTACGGATCCGGAAGCGGTGTTGGCCATGGGGGTCAAGCCGGCCAAGCTGGTGATGATCGACGGCATCAAGATTGCCTATGAAGTCACAGGCAATAACCTGACCAATATGATTATGTGCGGCGCTTTTTGCCGGGCAGTACCCGATTTGCCTATGGCCGCACTTGAGCAGGCCATTACAGAAACATTACAAAAAGGTTTCCAGAAAACCAGTCTCCTGGGTGCGCATCGCGGATATGAGGAAGCACAAGTGTATACATACGATGTTGAAATCAATCAGGAAAAACATCAACCTGAATGGAATCGGAAGGTTCTGGCGTGTAAGACTCCGGAGAAACCCAAATATGAAGCGCCATGGGGCAATTATGAAGATAATCTGGTTACGGTTGCCACCGGCGAATGGAAAGTAGTTCGCCCGGTCGTCAGATTTGACGATTGCATCAAGTGCGGCATTTGCCGTACCTTCTGCCCAATTCAGTGTATCACGAAAAACGATGACGGTTATTTTGTGGCCGACCTTGATTACTGCAAGGGCTGCGGCGTTTGCGCCCACGAATGTCCGAAGAAGGTCATTGATATGGTTCTGGAATCCGAATTCAAGAAAGCGTGAGGAGGTAGGAAAATGTTAAAAGTACTTAGCAGTAACGAAGCAGCGGCACAGGCTGCCAAGCTCGCAAGGATCAATGTCGCAGCTGTTTATCCCATCACACCCCAGTCCCAGATTTCCGAGGATGTTTCGAAAATGGTGGCCAAGGGTGAACTGGATTGTGATATCATTGAAGTGGAAGGCGAACATTCTGTTATGAGCGCGATGACCGGTGCAGCAGTTGCTGGTGCCAGAGTATTTACTGCAACGTCATCGCTGGGCCTTGCTTATATGAATGAGCCTATGATGTTTGCCGCGGGTATGCGTGTGCCCATGGTCATGGTAGATGTGACCCGTGAGACTTCCGCGCAGCGCGGCATCAGTACCAGTCGTCAGGACGCTGCCTCTGCCCGTGACTGTGGTTGGCTGGAAATTGACCCGGCGGACGGACAGGAACTGCTTGACTCAATTTTGATGGCGTACCGCCTGTCTGAAGATCCGGAGATTTTGCTGCCGACCTTAGTTGTTAGTGACGGCTTCTTTATGTCTCACTTGTATGAGCCTGTGGATGTTCCTGAGCAGGAACAGGTAGACCGTTTCCTTGCACCGGTTTCCGAAAAACGCCGCACACAGTTTTCCGACGGCAAGGCGATGCAGTTTGCGTTGACATTCAGCGGCCCGAAATATATTAAATATCGTTACCAGACATTGAATGCCATTGACCATGTAAAAGAAGTTTTCCCCAAGGTCGAAAAAGAGTTTGAGGAGATTTTCGGTCGTAGCTACGGCGGCATGGTAGAAGAATATCGTACCGAGGACGCAGAATATCTGTTGATGACCAATGGTTCTGCTTCCGGTATGGCCAAAAATGTGATCGACGAGGCCCGCGCGGCCGGTTTGAAAGTCGGTCTTGCTCGGATTCGGATGTTCCGTCCCTATCCTCGGGAGGAAGTTGTGCGCATTCTTCGCGGGAAAAAGGCTGTCGGCGTGATTGACCGTAGCATTTGCCTGGGCTGGAATTGCGGGCACTTGTTCCAGGAAGCTCGTGCCGCCATCGCCTGCGAAGAGAATATGCCGAAGATGCTCTCGTTCATTGACGGCATTTCGACAATGGATATTACAAGAGAGCACATCGAACTTGCTATTGGTATGACAATTGCGGCCGGAAACGGTGAGCCTGTACAGGAAACCAACTGGCTCAGCTGGGAATAATCGAGAGGGAGGAACAGACAATGGAGAATAAGAAGAATGTACCCATGTTGTCCCCCGGCCTGCCGATGTGCGCCGGATGCGGGCTGGAACTGGTAGTAAGAGTGATTTTTGACGTACTGAAGGATACGGATTTTATCGAATTCGGAGGCCCCGGCTGTGCGTTGCTGACAACGAAGGTTTCCGTACCTTGTTACGGTACACTGTTTACCAATATGGCACCCTCGGCTTCCGGGGTCTCTCGTGAGCTACGCCGCCAAGGGAAGGATACTGTCCTTCTGTGCTTTGGCGGTGACGGAATGTTCTCCGATATCGCTTTCGGCAATCTCTCCGCGGCTGCGGAACGTGGTGAGCACCTGATGGTAGTTTGCTATGATAATGAGGCTTACATGAACACCGGCATTCAGCGCAGCAGCCGCACACCTGAAGGCGCGTGGACCAATACAACGCCTACCGGGCCGAACGGTTTTGGTAAGAAAAGACAGCAAAAGCCGTTTTCTTTGCTCTTGGCAGAGCACAATGCGGCCTACGTTGCCACTTGCAGTCCCGCGTATATGGATGATTTCCGCAAAAAGGTTGAGAAAGCAAGAGATATGTCCCGGGAAGGCTTCACTTTCCTGCATGTGCTGGCACCTTGTCCCACAGGCTGGAAGAGCAAGCCTGAGATTATCATTCAGCAGTGCCGTGATGCGGTGAAAACAAATTATTTCCCCTTGTGGGAATCCAGCTACGGCCAGTATCAGATCACCGTGGATGTGAAGCAGCCGCAGCCTGTCACGGAATTTACCAAAACGCAAAAGCGTTTTTCCCATATGAGCGACGCGCAGCTGGCACTGCTTCAGGAAACGGTGGACGCGAACTATGAGCACCTCATGAAGCTGTGTAAATAACGGAAAATTGAACGAATGGGATAAAGGAGAATTCGTATGAGTAATCGAAAAATTGGTTTAAGTCTGCCAACTTCGCATATTATCGCACTGGTTATTTCTATCGTACTGATGTTTTTCTCCCGGTTCATTCCTGTTCCTGGACTGCCTGCCACCGGTGCGGGAGTACTCGGCATCCTGGTCGGCGCGATCATTCTTTGGCTGACGGTAGGTGTGAACTGGACAAGCCTGCTGATCCTCATGGCGTTGATGACGCTTGGTGAACTGGGCGGCTTCAAATGGGTCACACAGAATTCTTTTGGTAATGATACGGCAGTTTTGATGCTTTTGTGCTTCATGCTGGCCGCATGTCTGACAAAAAGTGGCTTTGCCCGGCGCATTGCCATCATGATGATGACGAACAAGTTTTCCCGTAAATCTCCGTGGAACACCGTTCTGATGTATCTGGCCGCCTGCCTGATTCTTGGCTGGTTCCTGCCGTCCTCCGGCAGTATTCTGGTCACATTGCCTATTTTAGACGCAATGATGTCCGAAGGTGGTGTCACCAAAGAAGAACACCCCGCGGTGGGGGTGATGATGGCTTTGGGAGCGGTCGTCGCCGGGCAATTGGGCAACGGTTCCACACCTATTTCTCATGCGGTGACGATTCAGGGCATCGGCCTGTACGCCAACTATGTTCCCGGTGGCGAACTGGATTTCTTTACGCTTATGGGAGTTTTGATGCCCATTGCCGTGATTTGCCTGATTGCCTGCTGGCTGGTGTTCCGTTTTATCTGGCGGCCGGATGTCAGCTGCCTGAGTGAAGTGGACTTTGACGCGCTGCGTGCCACGGTAGCGCCGATGGACAGTAGAGAAAAGTGGTCTGCCATTGTCTATGGCATCACGATTCTGGTGTGGATGCTGCCGGGCCTGTCAAAGGTACTGTTTCCTGCGTTGAATCCTATTTTCAGCAAGCTGAACAACCTGTATGCCCCCATTGTTGCGCTGTTGATTTTGCAGTTGGTCACACTGGACGATGGAAAACCCGTGTTGTCCTATAAAGACGCATTGGGTAATGTTGGCTGGAATACGGTTGTTTTCATCGGCTGTATCATGTGCGTCGGCGCTGCGGTATCCAACAGTGCCAGCGGCATCAAGGATTGGCTGACGCTGATCATGGAGCCTGTGTTCGCGCATATCCCGGCTGCGGTATTTACCTTTATTATCATTGCGGTGGGCGTGATTCTCACGAACTTTATTTCCAACGCCGTAGCGGTTGCCATCATGCTGGCCATCGCCCTGCCTTTGGCGACGGGCGTCTATGCCGGCAGCATTAATCTGGTTTTGATTGGCTTGCTGACCATCAACGCTGTGCAGCATGCCTGGGCAACTCCGCCCGCCACGCCCAGTTCTGCGGTCGCTGCTGGCTATGGCTGGCTGGATACCGGGAATATGTTTAGATGGGGCATGGTGATTGCAATTATTAATATCCTGCTAATTTACGGTGTCGGTTCCCTGATGGGTGCGATTTTGCTGTAATGTCTCGGAAAGACGAGAAAGGAATATATAATTATGAAAATGGCTGTTATCGGTGCCGCCGGCGGACTTGGTTCCGCAACTGCATTTTGTGTTGGGCAAAAGGGCCTGATGGATGAGATCAAAATGATTGATGTCAAGAAAAATGTCATGGAGACCCATGTAATGGATCTGTACCAGAGCCTGCTGGAGGATACCCACACCCGCTTTACCATGGCGGATTATCCAGACATCACGGATTGTGACATCATCGTAATCACTGCCAGTGTTCCGTACAATCCCGCTGTTACGGACCGCAGCGCCAATTTAAAGCTGAACTACGAGATTGTTGAGAGCATTTGCCGGGAAATGAAGCCCTATCTCAAGCCTGGTGCGATCGTGATCACCGGCACAAATCCCATTGAAATTTACACCTATGCCTACTACAAGCTGTTGGGTGTGGAAAAAAACAAGGTGATCGGATTCTGTGCACCGGATATGATCCGCATGAAGTGGGCCATTGAGGAGATTACGGGCATTCCCTATGCCGCCATTGACGCCTATTGTGTGGGCGAACACGGCAAAGCCATTCGCCTGTATGAGCAGGCGATGGTAGACGGGAAGCCCCTGGTGCTTACAGACGAGCAGAAAGTCACAGTCGAAAAAATGAATGTGGAGTGGTTTGCCCATTGGCAGTCCTGCAGGAGCGGGCGCACTACTACCTGGACCTCATCTATCCATATCACTAAAATCATTGAGGCCATTTTGTCTGATGAAGGTGCGATTCTTCCCGCAGCCGCCGTACTGGACGGCGAATTCGGTCTGAAGGATGTGGCGGTGGATATGATCTGCCGCATCGGGAAAAGCGGCATCGAGGAAATCATCGATCCGAAATTTACCCAGCAGCAGTTGTCTGATTTGAATATAACCGCGGAACGTCTGCTGGATATGGAACGGCAGATCTGTCTGCTGTAAGGGAGAAAGGAGAAAGCGATGTTTGTAGATCGAGAGCGTTGTGTCGGTTGCGGTAAGTGTGTACCATGGTCGATGATGTTCGAGCTGGGCGGAAAACCCCATCGGAGGCTGCCGTCGTTTTAGCTAGGCCCTGCGTTTGCGGCATCTTTAATGTGGAAAAGGCGGAGAAGCTTTTAAGAGAAATGGCAGAAAAGCTTTGATATTCAAAAGGAGATGACGATATGAAAATAGCAATGATCGGCGCGGGTGCCGCCGGAAGCGTTTTCGCTTCCTATCTCCGGCGGGGCGGCGCAGACATCACGCTGGTTGACAGGTATCAGGAGCATATGGACAAGGTTGCGAAGGACGGCATGGAATTCCATATCGACCCGGATGAGCACTATCATCTGGATGGGATACACGCCACCACCGATGCGGCCAGCATCGGGATTATGGATGCGGTAATCTTTCTTACCAAATCCACGCAGTTGGAAAGTGCCATTGATACCGCAAAGCCCTGCATCGGAGAAAACACAGTGTTGATTTCTTTGATCAATGGCCTGGGGAATGAGGACAAGCTGACTGCAAAATATCCGGCATCCCGTTGTATGATCGGTAGTGGCTCCATCGGCACCGTACTCAACGGACCGGGAGAATGCACCTCTTATCCGAATAAGGGGATCATCCTGAATTTCGGACCACTGGAAGCCAATGAACAAGTCGCGAAAGTCGGACGTGAGATCGAAGCCTATTTCAATGCCGGCGGCGCGGAAGCGGCGTTCCGGGAAAACATTCTGCCCATGCTTTGGTGGAAGGTCATCAAAAACAGTTCCCACAGCCCTGTGAGCGCGGTGCTGCGGCTAAACATCGGTGATACAGACGCTGACCCTTATGGCCGGGAACTCTACGACCGTGTGATTCGTGAAGGCGTTGCGGTCGCAAAAGCCAAGGGCATTGATATCATGGATGCGGATGCGTTTATTGAACATGATAAGGAACAGTGCAAAGAAAACGGTCCTTATGTGAATTCCATGACCCAAGATGTGTGCTGGAAGAAACTCCCCACAGAGATCGATATGCTGGCCGGCGCATTGTCTGAACAGGGCAGAAAAGTCGGTGCTCCGACGCCCACTTGCGATGTGCTGACGCTCATCATTAAAGCAATCGAAGGCAACTACGATAAGCAAATTTAAGAACCTGACAAAATCATTACTTAAGTGTTTCCTCTATTTCTTTTCTTTTTCCCATAAGGAAAGCCATCCGGTTCGCCGGGTGGCTTTTCTTTGAAGCCCCATCAGGCCTGCAGAAAAATGGACGGGTGATTATAATGAAAATGCGTAAGATTTCTGAGAATACAATTCGGCGTTTAGCACGATATATTCGTCTATTAGAGTGTTTGAAACGAGCTGGAGAGACTCGTATTTCCTCCAAAGATATTAGCATGCTGTCGGACACATCGGCGTCACTGGTTCGGCAGGATCTAAGCAATTTTGGATGTTTCGGGCAGCAAGGTTATGGATACGACATAGATAAATTGCTTTCTGAATTAAAACGCATTATGCAGGGAGAAGAACGCTATCCTATGATTTTGGTCGGACTGGGGAACATGGGAAAGGCATTATTAGAGAAATTCAATTTTTCGGATTGCGGATTTGATTTAATTGCTGCATTTGATGCTCGTCCAACTTTTTCTGACATTCATATCAACCCCAATGTTCCGGTACTGCATATCGCACAAATGGAACAAGTGATTAAAGAGCAAGCAATAAAAGCTGCCACCTTATGTGTTTCCGGGGACGACGCTGTTGACACCGCAAAACATCTTATTAGACGTGGAATCCGTGGAATCTGGAATTTTACCAACGTCGAGCTTGAATGCGTGGATCATAATGTTGTCATAGAAAACATACATTTTTCAGATAGTCTGATTACCATGAAATATTATATGTAATCAGTGTGAAAAATCTATATATGAAGGAATTTATCGATCAGGTCAGCCGATTAAACCGCGTGGCTTGATGAAGGTCTGACTACTGTTTGACTACTAAACGCAAAAATCCCATGAGCCATTGTGCTGCAACGGTTCATGGGATTCTCTTTTTCTCTGTCAGATTTGTGCATTACCACCGGAACCCGCTTGAAATCAGCGTTTTCGTTTGACTGTCTGATAACTCCGACTCTGTAGGCCAGCGGTTCGAATCCGCTCGGGCGTACCACGAAAAAACCTGCCGTGAGGCAGGTTTTTTTGCTGTGCGCCGCGGATTCGAGGTTTATCCCCGAGAGGGGGAATCCGCTCGGGCGTACCACGAAAAAACCCTGTAGTTTCAACGGCTACAGGGTTCTTCTTCGCCATTGTTGCTGTAAAAAATTAGGTGCAATTTAGGCAGCTTTCAGCTATAAAATGCCCTGTGATGCTGCACCAATGTTGCACCAAAAACTAACCTCCCTCGGTTCGGAAATGCACCGGCCTCAGGGTTTTGCGGGATTGGTAGAATCAAGGTGCAGCCGGCGACGGCAAAGATTGCTGCACCCTCGCGCCTATCCCAGCGCCACATCCAGCGTCATCATCACGCTGAAACCGACAGCGAAGAAAACGGTTCCGAGGTTGGAGTGCTTTCCCTGAGACATTTCGGGGATCAGCTCCTCTACCACAACATAGAGCATGGCACCGGCTGCAAAGCTTAAAAGATACGGCAGCGCCGGGATCACAAGCTGCGCGGCGAGGATGGTCAGCACCGCGCCGATCGGCTCGACGGCGCCGGAAAGCACACCGCCCCAAAATGCTTTGCCCTTTCGCACGCCTTCCGCCCGGAGCGGCATGGAGATGATCGCTCCTTCGGGAAAGTTCTGAATGGCGATGCCGAGTGACAAAGCGAGTGCACTTGCCGCCGTGATCTGCGTATTCCCCGCGAGAAACCCCGCGTACATGACGCCCACCGCCATGCCCTCCGGAATGTTGTGCAGCGTCACTGCCAGCACCATCATGGTCGTTCGGCCCAGTTTGCTCTTCGGTCCCTCGGCCTGATCGCTGCCCACATGGAGGTGGGGGATCAGCCGGTCGAGCAGGAGCAAAAACAGCACCCCGGCCCAAAAGCCGGTCAACGCGGGGAGAAAAGACAGCCTGCCCATGTGATCGGACTGCGCAATGGCGGGGATCAGCAGGCTCCATATCGAGGCTGCCACCATCACTCCGGCGGCAAAGCCGGCAAGAGAGCGCTGAACCAGATCGCCCAGCGACCTTTTCATAAAGAACACGCAGGCAGCACCCAGTGTTGTGCCGAGAAAGGGAATCAGTATTCCCAGAAAGACTTCCATTTGTTGCACCGCCTTTTCATAGTGGTTTCGTAGCTCGCCCGATCAGACCGGCCTAAATGCATTTTGGTTAGACCCATCTAACCTGCGTGCCTTAAAATAGCTGCATTTCTGCAGCAATGCTATGACCCTGCGTTCATTATACTGTACTTTTTCGCATTTTGCAAGCGGCGAGAGCGGACGGCGGCTGCGCTGCCGTGCGGGGGGCGTTATTACGGGGGTCCATTTTTACGGACAAGATGGGCTTTTCGTGTGCAGATCCGCATGATATAATCAAAGCAAACGCAGGATCGGCCGCGCCGGAATCTGCGGAAGAATGCATCGTCGGAGGTATGCAGGATGCCAAAAGCGAAGTGGAATCTGAACACCGTTTACATATCCGAGCGGCTGCAGGAGAGCCTGCGGCCCATCTCCCGCTGCGCCATGACCACGGTGGTCGCGCCCATGGGCTACGGGAAGACCACGGCGGTGAACTGGTATCTCGGTGAGCGCGCCAGAGCGGAGCCCCTGCACAGCATCCGCATCAGCGTATATTCCGACAACCTTGCGATCTTCTGGAAAAGCGCACAGGAGGCGTTTGCCCGCGCGGGCTTTCCCTTCCTGCGGGAATATCCCTGCCCGACGGACGCGGCGGGCGGCGGTCTGCTGATAGATGATCTGTGCCATGCGCTGGCGGGCGAGACGGCCTGCTATCTCTTCATCGACGATTTTCACCTGCTGACGGATAAGCGCGCCTCGCTGTTTCTGTGTATGCTGGCAAACCGGCTGCCGGCAAATGTGCATCTGATCGTCGCCAGCCGGGATCGCTTTCTGCCTGCTGCGGAGGTGGTGCGGCTGGGGGCGCGGGTGTATCAGATCGGCACGGAGCAGCTGCGCCTCAACCATACGGAGCTTGCCGTTTATGCGCACCGCTGCGGCACGGAGCTTTCCGATGCACAGGTCGAACGCCTTCTCTATTCCAGCGAGGGCTGGTTTTCCGCCGTGTATCTGAATCTGCGCACGCTCTCCGAGCGCGGTGTGCTGCCCAGCCGCCATTCCGACATTTATGCCACCTTTACCGCTGCCATGATCGATCCGCTGCCGGAAAAGCAGCGGCAGTTTCTGGCGGTTATGGGGCTTGCCGATGAGTTTACCGTGGAGATGGCGCAGTATATCACGGGCGATGCGGACGCGGGGCAGATCCTCTCCCGGCTCACCGAGCAGAATGCCTTCGTCGCGCGCCTGCCGGATGGGCCGGCCTATCGCTTCCACCATATGATGAAAGCGTGCGCCGAGCGGAGCTTTCTGACGATGGAGCCGGAAACGCAGCGGCTGTATTGGCAGCGCTTCGGCAGCTGGTATGAGCAGCACGAACAGTATCTGCACGCCATCGCCGCCTACCGGAGGAGCGAAGACTACGCTGCGCTGCTGCGGGTCATCCGCAGCGATGCGGGTATCCTGCTGGCATCGCTGAAGCCGGAGGATGTACTTGAGGCGCTGGATAAATGTCCGGCTGAAACGCTCAAGGCCGACCCCTTTGCCATATTGGTGCTGATGCGCAGGATGTTCACATGGCGGCAGATCCCAAAGATGCTGGAGCTGAAGGCCCTGCTGCTGACGGCCATCGAGGAGCATCCGGAGATGCCGGAGGAGGAGCGCGGCAACCTGCTGGGCGAATGCGATCTCATTTTGAGCTTCCTCTGCTACAACGACATCAGCGCCATGAGCCGCCTGCACCGCAGCGCCAGCAGCCGGATGTCCCGCCCCGCTATCAGCATCCAGTCCGGCGGCGGCTGGACCTTTGGCTCGCCGTCCGTTTTGATGATGTTCTACCGCGCGTCGGGAGAGCTGGAAAGCGAGTTGGCCGAGATGGACGAGTGTATGCCCCATTACTATCGGGTCACAAACCATCACGGGCAGGGCGCGGAGACCATTATGCGCGCGGAGGCGCTGTTTTATCAGGGACACGTTACCGACGCGCACATCGAGCTGGAGCGCGCGTATGCGCAGGTCGGCGGCAACGGGCAGATCAATATGGCGCTTTGCTGTGACTTCCTGTCATGGCGGCTCTCGCTGCACACCGATGTGGAGCGGCGCTACACCTTCTCTGAGCGCTATGCGGCGCTGCTGCGCTATCATGACGCATCATGGATCAACATCTGGAGCGCCACGAGCGCCTATTATCATGCGCTGCGGGGCGAAACGGACAAGATTCCGGAAACCTTTTCGCAGCACCGGCTCTCTGATATCCATCTGCTCGCGCCGGGCAAGCCCATGATGGAAATGATCGAAAACCAGGTGTATCTTGCCCAGGGGGCGTATGCCAAGGTGGTGGGGCGCAGCGCGGAGCTGCTGGCGGCGTGCGAGGCGATGCACTACGCGCTGGTGGCGCTGCACATCCGCATCCAGACGGCAGCGGCGTATGCCAGGCTGGGCAAGCCCGAGACGGCGCACACATGGCTGCAAAAGGCGCTTTCGGACGCCGGGCCGGACGGCCTTGTGATGCCATTCGCGGAAAACTACAGCCTCCTGAAGCCTTTGCTGGCACGGGAAACGCGATCTGCTTTTGCCGCAAGGATCACCGCACTCAGCGAGGAGGCGGAGGCGCGAGGCGCAGAGCGTCTCCGTCCGGCGGCCTTCCGCGCACTGACGGCGCGGGAATTTGAGATCGTGGAGCTGATGGCGCAGCGCCTGAGCAACCGCGAGATCGCACAAAAATGCTACCTCTCCGAGGGAAGCGTCAAGCAGTATGTGAATCAGATCTATTCCAAACTCCATATTGCGGGAGATACCCGCACCAAGCGCGCACAGCTTGCCGCGCTGCTGCATGAAAAGACCTAACCTTTGGTTAATGGTTCTCCCGCCGCATCCACCGTACAATGCTTGTACGGTGGATCTTTTATTTTTGCGGAAAGGAGGGTACGCATTTGAACCGAAGATATCTCACAGCGGTCATGCCGCTGCCTGACCATGTTCTGCAGGTCGATTTCGTGTCCGGAAGCCGGCTCCTGCTGGACATGAAGCCGTATCTGGACAAAACGCGCTTCTGCGCACTTTCTGATCCGCAGGTGTGGGGCAGCGCCGTGACCAACGGCATTTTTGTCCGCTTCGGTGATGTGGAGCTGAGCCACGATGAGATATTGTCCATGGCGGAACAGGAGCATTGACACAGTTGACTTGAAAAAGGAGAAACACACAATGAGACGCTTTATAAAATACCTGCTTCCCGCATTGCTGCTGGCGCTGTGCATGAGCCTGGCCGCCTGCGGAAGCGGCGGCGATACCGACATCGACACGGATGCTGCGCCCGATTCCTTTGACGGCATGGTCAAGGATAGCGAGCGGATGGCGAGCCTGTCTGACTACGGCGGCACGTGGGCGGGCGGCGACGGCAGCACGATGCTCGTTGAGGCCGGCGGCGACGGCGACGAGGTGCGCTTTGCGCTCTACGATGCCGGTGACGAGGTGACCGCCAGCGGCTTTATCCAGTTTGTCCCGGACTACGGCTGTGATTATTTTTACAACGAGCACGACGGCGTTGCCTACCGCAGCCGGCTCGATGAGGCCGGCACGCTGGACGTGGTGAGCCTCGGCACGTTTGCGAAGGTGAGCGGCGATCTACCGGGGGAGACGATCGGCGACACCGGCTTTGGGACGCTGGCCGGCACATGGTATCTGGATGCCGAGGCCGACGCGCCCAGCATCCTCGTGATCGATCAGGCCGGCGGATGGGAGCTGATGGAGCGTCCCGGCGGCGACGGCGATCCCACCACGGTGGACTGCGGCACGATTCAGGTGGAGCGCAGCGGCGAGGAGGAACTGTATTACGCCGTTTCCACGAGATTTGCAGATATTACCTATGACTTCACCCTCATCGACAGCAGTACGATGTATTGGGGCGGCGAGTACGATTATTATCAGAAAATGGCGTGACGGCAAGGGCATTTGCCATCGGACAAAGAGACAGAAAGGAAGGACAGGATCATGAAACAACGATGGAGACATCTGGTTGCCTCTGCGCTGGCGCTGGCGCTGTGCCTGAGCGCCGCCGCCTGCGGCAAATCCGACGACACTGCAGGAGACGACTGGCGCGCCAGCGGCGCGGTGGTCGACAGCGGCACCATCACCCATGACGGTGACAGCGTGGATGTGCTGGTCACGGTGAGTGAGAGCAGTGCGGCGTTCTACCGGGACATGCCGGAGCAGATGCTGTTCGACAGCGTGTCTTTTCCCGTGAGCATCCCCGATGCGGAGGAGGCGTTTCACGCTATCTCCTTTGACGATATCGACGGCGACGGCGAGAGCGACGTGCTGGTGCGTTTCCTGCACAAGAGCGGCGACACGACCGAGATGATCTGGATCTGGGACCCGGTCGAGCGCTACGTCTTCCGGGAGGATCTGTCCACGGTCGCGGTCGGCAGCGCGCTGAGCAGCCAGCCGTATTTCACAAGAAACGGCCTTCAGATCAATGCCGCCGTGGAGATTGGCACGTTCCTGCTCGAGGACGGGGTCTGCAGCTATTCCGGCCTCGGTGACGGCTACAACACCGACGACTGCTATTGGGAGATCGTCAAAAACGGCGACTACACGCACGACGGCATCCGCGAGCTGCACTTTGATGCCGTCTGCTACATTCCGGAGGGCGCCATTCCGTATTTCGACCAGCAGTACATCACCGTCACGAGCAGCGAGCTCTATGACTATTATACCGGCACGTGGCTCACCGCCTCAACGGCCTACGGAAACAGCCAGCGCGGAGAAAACTACTATCTCTACACCATCAGCTGGCAGGGCAGCAGCTATCTCATTGAATTCGCCTATTCGACCGAATGGGAGTATAACGTCAGCGACTGGGCGCAGGTTCTGACCAAGAGCTATGTGGTCTATATCCCGGAGGATTATAACGGGCTGATCTTCGCCGCCGAGGCACAGCCGCTGACCTACAAGGAGAGTGCCAAACGCATGCAGCTCGACAGCATTTGTCCGGAGGCGGCCATTATGGACATCGATACCTTAGACCTCTACAGCTGCCTGTTTTTCGATCTCTGCGGCTGAGGGCGGCGCGGCGATGGACAAAAAACGCAGCGCTTTTGCCGCGCCGAATGCCGGACGCATGACGGATGCGGAGCTGTCAAAGCGGCTCGGCGGCCTCCAGAGGCGGTCTGCCGCCTGGCTTCTGGTGGGGCTGGCCGGCGCAGTGAGCGGTACCGTTTGCTTTTTTACGGTGCAGGCTGCATTGCTCAGGGCGATCCTTGTGACGGTGCTGTTTTTCGGCGGGGTCTGCTGTGCGATCGTTTTCGGCGGCGGGGCGCAGAAAAAGCTGAAAGCGCTGATGCACGAGCAGCTGGGAGACTTTTTCCGCTCGGAATGGGAGAAAACCTTCGGCCCGGATATCCACACGCCGGAAATGCGCATTGACGAACCGTTCATGAAGGCACTGCATCTGCTCGACGGCGAATGGGAGACATGCAGCGTGGAAAACTTCCACGAGGGGGAGTATGGCGGCGTGCGTTTTTCCGCCGCAAATGTGCGGCTGGATCATGTGTATCAGAGAGGGACGCCCCATGAGGGCTTCGAGACTTGCAGCAGCATGGTTTTCCGCGGGCTTGTCCTGCGCTGTGCGGCGCGTGTCTCCGCCGCATCGCCTGTGCTTGCGGCCGTGCGGACGGTTGACAGTCCCCGCGGCATCCTGACGGGGCACGCGGCGTTCGACCGCAGCTTCTGCGTCGCGGCGGACAGCGAGCAAGACGCTGTCCGTCTGCTGACGCCGCAGACGATCGGGTTTTTGACGGCGTTCGACCGCAGCGTCGAAGGGCAGCTGCTGAGCTTTTGCTGGCGGGAAAACACCTTTTCGCTGGCTCTGGAGACGGACTACGCCTTTGCTGCAGTTGCGGGCAGCGTGGACCTGCGCGATCTTGACGCGGTGCGCCGGAGCTACGTCCGTTCGCTGCAGGAGATGTGCTGTGTGCTGGATCAGCTCAAGGCGAGCCCGGCTTTGACCGGCGCGGCGGAATAAGGAGAAGGATATGGAAGAAAAGAACAGAAGCATGACAGACGAGGCGCTCTCGCAGCAGCTGCGCAGGCACAAGAGCGGCAAACTGACCGGAAGACTCCTCTCCCTGGTGGGAGTGGTCATCGCTGTGGCAGGCATGGTCCTGGGCGGCAACATCGTGCCGGTCATTTTGGGTGGCGTGATCCTTACGCTGGGGCAGACGATACAGAGAAAAACCAGAGAACAGGCGGGGCAGCAGACTTTCCGGGCAATCGCGCCGGATGTGGTGAGCGCCGTGTTCGAGAACGTGCAGATCGATCCCGCCGCGCATCTTCTCAACGCCGAGGACACGAACATCCCGCTGCCCGGCCACAGCTATTGCAGCGGCAGCGGGTACATCCGCGGTACATATCAGGGACTGACTACGGAGCTGTGCACCGTCAAGCTGACGGAGGTGGACGCGTTTCAGCGCGAGGAAAGCGGACAGTGGGAGAAAACCGAGCATGAGGTCTATACCGGCCAGTGGCTGCTGTGTGAACTCAGCTGCGCGTTTCCCACATGGCTGACCATCTGGCCGAGAGAGGGGCTGGACAGGTTTCTGAGCGTCAAAACCGTCAGAACGGGCAATGAGGACTTTGACAGGCGCTTTTGTGTGAGCTGCGGCGATGAAGCCGCCGCTCTGCGCATCCTGATGCCCGACCGTGCGGCGCGGATCCTGACGCTGGCGGATTCCGCCTTCGGAAAATTTGCCGTGAATCTCAATCGAGATGGCAGACTGTATCTTGCCGTTGACAGCGGACGCGGCTTTTTCGATGTCGGCAAGGGTAATGAAGACCCGGCGCAGCTGCGTCGCCGCTTTGCAGGCGAGTTGTCGTGGTTCGCGGGTATGATCGACGTATTCCGTGATGTGTGAGGAGGTGGGCGGCATGCCCCTTCGGTCGGCGACGGCTGCCGGTGCCGGGCGCCTGTCCGCGCAGCAGCGCGGGAGCACTGAAAACGGATATCGACAGCGAAGGTGCTTTGCGCGCCTTCGCTGTCGTGCATGCAAGGGGCAGCAAATGTACCGGGAGACGTATGGCTTTTTTCGGTTTTGGGACTTGACTTCCGACGGGATCTGCGTATAATGATGCTCGAACATGAACACGGTTCAAGTTGAGGTGCTTGTATGAACGCAGCAGTCACATCCAAAGAGGAGATCCTGAAAACCAGCCGGGAACTGATCCGGCAGCAGGGGTGGTCCTCGGTCAGCATCCGCTCGGTCGCCGCGGCCTGCGGCGTATCGGTGGGCTCGATCTATAATTACTTTGATTCCAAGGCTGCGCTGCTGAGCGAAACGGTCGGCAGCGTCTGGCAGGAGATCTTCCACCGCCCGAATGACGCGGACGTGTTTCAGGATGTGCAGACGTGCGTTACGTGGATGTATACGCGCATCGCCTATGGCTGTGAGCAGTATCCTGGCTTTTTCACCCTGCACTCCATCGGCTTCCTTCGCGACGAGCGGCCCGACGGCAAGCGGCGCATGCAGCAGACGTGGGGGCATATTCTGGCGGGGCTGTGCGCGGTGCTCAGGCGCGACGCGAAGATCCGGCCGGACGCCTTTACGGACACCTTCACCGTGGAGCAGTTTGCGGATGTGCTCTTTTCGCAGATGCTCTCGGCCATGCTGCGGCAGGACTGCGATCCCACTGCCGTGCTGGAGATCGTGCGCAGAACGCTGTATTAAATTCAAAAGCCCGCCTTTCGGCGGGCAATTGCAAACCGCAAAATGAACGTTGTTCACATAGAAAGGTCAAATGTCATGAAAGTCAAACGCAACACACTGCTGCTCATCGCCTGTCTCGTGTGGGGGGCGGCGGGCGTTAACATCCTGCGCCTCGGGGTGCTGGCTTATCCCGCCTATCTGAGCGCGCTGAATTTCGTGCTGTCTGCGCTGGTTTTTGCCGTGTTCCAGTATTTCATATTCGGCAGATTGGTCAAAAAGCACACGGCCCGGATCACGGGCTATGAGGAGGAGCGTCATTTCTTCCTCAAGTTCTTCGACGTGAAGTCCTTCATCATCATGGCCGTGATGATGAGCGGCGGTATCTGGCTGCGTTCGAGCGGCATCGCGCCGGATCGCTTCATCGCGGTGTTCTATACCGGCCTCGGCGCTTCGCTGCTGACGGCCGGCATTCGCTTCGGTTATCAGTTCGTCAGGGCGGTCATCGCCGCCGGCGAAGAGAAAACAGCATTCCAGGACGAAAAAGGAGACTAAACTATGCAGGCAATTGCTGAGACGCTATTTGATGCCGCCTATCTGAGCACAGTCGTCACGCTCGGCATCCTTATGATCCGCCGCAGCAAGGGTAACGTCCAGTACACGCTCTTCGGCTGGATGGCCGTTGTGCTCGGTGCGGGCGATTCGTTCCACCTGATCCCGCGCGCTGGCGCTGTGCACCACCGGCCTTGAGAGCTACACCTTCGCGCTCGGTCTCGGCAAGTGGATCACCTCCGTCACGATGACGGTGTTTTACGTGCTGCTCTACTATGTCTGGCGCAGGCGCTATCAGATCGCGGGCAAGCGCGGCCTGACCGCCGCCGTGTATGTTTTGGCTGCCGCGCGCGTTGTGCTGTGCATGATGCCGCAGAACCGGTGGCTGACCGGCGGCGCACCGCTCGCGTGGGGCATCTACCGCAACATCCCGTTCGCGCTGATCGGTTTGCTCGTGATCGTGCTGTTTTTCCGCAGCGCAAAGGCGCGGGACGACCGGGCTTTTCGCTGGATGTGGCTGACCATCGTGCTGAGTTTCGGCTTCTACATCCCGGTCGTGCTGTGGGCGGACGTTGTGCCGATGATTGGTATGCTCATGATCCCCAAGACCTGCGCCTATGTGTGGACGGTGCTCATCGGCTACAAGGCCATGAAAAAAGAATGCGGCAGCGCCAGGTGAGCGCCGCTGCGAAGAAAAAATGTACCCCCGTGCCTCGGCGCCATGCTCAGAGGCACGGGGGTCTTCGATGCGGCTGCTTAATGAAGAAGAGCATTTCCTTTCCGGTACAAAAAAGCGCCTCAGAGTCAACTCTGAGGCGCTCAAAATCAGGCTTGGATGCCGTCGGACGCGTCACAGCAGCGCCTGATCGGTGACGGCGCGGCCGGCGATGCGGCCGTAGAACAGGGCGCTGCCGATCGACGTGCCGCAGGTCGGGTACTGTGTGCCGTACATACCGGTGCCGGCAACTTCGCCGGCGGCATACAGGTGCGGGATCACGGAGCCGTCGGGCTTCATCACACGCGCGGAGACGTCCGTCTCCAGACCGCCGAATGTGACGGTCACGCACGGATGCAGACGCAGCGCGACGAACTTGGGGCCCTTGATCGGGTGCAGGAATTCAGCCGGCTTCCCGAAATCCTCGTCGACGCCACGTTCGACCAGCTCGCAGTAGCGGTCATAGGTCGCCTGCAGTGTCGCCGGGTCGCAGCCCATCTTTTTGGCCAGCCCCTCAATGGAGGCCGCGCAGGGATCCTTGGACTTGCCGGCGGCAGCGGCCTTGTAGCCGTACTGCACGCCGCCGTAGGGCTCCTTGCCGCTTGTGATGTACCAGCCGCAGTTGCTGCCGGAGCGGGCGATGGCGTCGCTGACCGTGTACTGATAGCTCCACTCATTGACGACACGTTCGCCGCGGTCGTTGACGATGAGGCCGGACTCGTCGTTGATGCCGACACCGTTGGTCAGGCTCGTGTACACGACCTGCACGGCCGGGTGCTCGAAGTTGCGCGCGCCGAGCTTCTCGGCGGCCGTCAGCCCGTCGCCGACGTTGCCGTGCGGCACGTTGCTGAAGTAGTGCGCGACGGGGTAGCGCGCGACCATTTCCTTATTGCGGGCATAGCCGCCGGTCGCGAGGATGACGCCCTTTTTCGCGTAGAGCGTGAGCTTGGCGCCGCCCTTGCGCGTGCACGTCACACCGGTGACGACGCCCGCCTCGTCCGTGAGGATCTCGTTCATGGCGGTGTCATAGATGATCTCACCGCCGAGGTCGTTTTCATAGTACAGCGTCAGGGGCGTGGAGATCTCGCCGCCCTCGCCGTTGGTCTGTCCGCCGCCGCCGGGGGAGTTGTGCACGCGCCACGGCTGCAGGCTGACGTGGATGGGCTCGACGTCGAGCACGTCAAAGTGCGTTTTGAGTACGCCATCCTTCTCCACCGGCTTGGACAGCGGCTCCCACGGCTGGGCGAGGACTTCCGCCGGATCGCCCTTCACGGTCGCTTCGATGGAGGTGAGCCAGTCGAGTGTCTGGTTGAGGTGATCGACCAGATACCGGTTTTTCGATGCGTCCATAAACTTGCCGCTGCGGTTGCCAACATCCATGAGGTAGTCATAGACCATGTCCTTCGTGTCGTACAGGCCCTGCTTTTTCTGCCACCGCGTGCCGGCGCCGAGGAGCTTGCCGCCGCTTCTCGCGGTTGCACCGCCGGTGATGCCCTGCTTTTCCACGATGACGACATCGGCGCCAGCCAGCTTTGCCTCAATGGCTGCGGCCAGACCGCCTGCGCCCGCGCCGCACACGACCACGTCGACCGTGCGTACCTCGTCCGGATATTCCGGCGCTTTGGGTGCGGGAGCGGCCCTGAGCGCGGCAATGTCCTCCTTGGACGCACCGGCGGCCTTGAGCGCTGCCGCCGTTGCGTCTAAGATCGCGGCACATGTCAGGTCTGCACCGTCGACAACGGGGATGTTCAGCGACTGATACGCAGCGATCAGCTCCGGATAGCGCTCGATCGGCGTCGTGTTCAGCCCCCAGGCAATGCCGCGGTATTCCTTGTGCTGCGTTACGGTGACGGCTTCGATCCGGTCTTCCGATACCGTCACGCGCACGATGAGCTTGCCGCCGTAGCCGCGGGCGGCGCCCTCATAGGTTCCGGGGGTGTAGCTTGCCATGTTTAAGACCTCCGTTTCTGTTGGGTTATTCGTTTACAGACCCAGCTTTTCGGCCTGATCGTCGCGCCAGAAGAACTGCCAGTCCTTGAGGTGCCACAGCTGCGCGGTCTCGCGCGGGTCCATGGTCGCGGTGATGCCCTTGGCGTACATATCGTCGATCTGCTCGTCGGTGTAGCCGAGGAAGGCGAGCACCTCGCGGCTGTGTTCGCCGAACGTCGGCGCGGAGGCGACGATCTGCGCGGGGTTTTTCTTGAACTTGTTCGTGATGCCGATGCCCTTCATCTCGCCGTAGATGCTGTCGGTCCAGGTCGCAATGTCGTCACGGGCGGCGTACTGCGCGCTCTTTTCGATGTCCGCCGGCCCGAAGGCCTTCTGGTTCGGGATGCCGGCTTGGTTCATGATGGCCTCGACCTCGTCGACCGTGCGCTCGGCGCAGAATTTCGTGATGGCGGCCTCGATGCGCTGGCCGCGCGGCAGGGACTTGAGCGAGCCGGTCATGCCCTCGGGGAAGTCGGGGTCGGTGCCGTCGCCTGGTGTCGGCAGACCGACGAGCGGATAGCCCTTTTTCGTGTTGCCCGCGCCGACCATGCCGATGAAGATCGTGCCGCCGTCCTTGCAGTCGTAAAACGAGAATCCGGCCGCCATGTCGCTGACGTTGCCGGTGCGGTATTTGACCGGCTCGCCGGGAGCGGGATAGCCCTTGTTGAACCACTCGGCCGGATAGCTGCCGAGCAGGCGGAACATCGTCTCGTACTGCGACACGTCGCACGCGTCGCCCTCACCGGTGATGCGGGCGTTGGTCATGATCGACAGCGCGCAGATGCACGCGTTGTAGGCGGTGGCGTAGTCGGACAGATAGGGGTTGACCTTCAGCGGGGGAGACGTGGGGCTCGTGCCGTTCATATACATATAGCCGCCCATGGCCTGACCCGAGACGTCATATGCCGCCTTGTTCCTGTCGGGACCTGTCTGCCCGTAGCCGGAGACGTGGACGATGGCGAGCTTGCGGTTGATCTTCCACATATGCTCGTCGCTCAGGCCGTTTTTGGCATAGGTGCCGGGGCGGCCGGATTCGATCCAGATATCCGCCCACGCGATGAGCTTTTCGAGCACCTCGCGCCCCTTGGCGGTGCGGGTGTTGAGTGTGATGGAGTAGGTGTTGCGGTGATCCTGCGAGTAGCCGTAGTTGCCGCGCGTCTGGCACGGCATATTCGGCGCCTCGACCTGAATGACCTGCGCGCCCATCTCGGCCATGATGCTTGCGGCAAAGGGGCCGGCGATGTTCGTGCCGGTCATGAGCACCTTGACGCTCGAGAGAACGCCGAATTTCGGGAACTGGCCAAACGGCATATGCGTGCCGTAATAGTCCTTATACTGCGTAGACATCGTTTTGCCTCCTTTGCGTGCGCGTCACATATTCAGCCAGCCGGCGTCGACCTTCAGCTCCGCACCGGAGATGTAGCGCGCGGCGACGTCGTCGGCGAGATAGGCGATGGCGTTGGCACAGTCCTTCGGCTTTCCGAGCATGGGCTTTTTCTCGCCGGGCTTCGTGATGGTGTGCAGCGGGGCGGCCTTGCCGGCGCGCATCTGCCACTCGAGGATGCCGATGCCCTTTTCGCGTGGCACTTTGTTGATCTCGGTGAGGATGTTCGCGGGCTCGATGCAGTTGCAGCGGATGCCGCGCTCGAAGAACGAGGCGGAGATGTTGCGCGTCAGGCCGAGCACGGCGTGCTTGGTCGTGACGTACATCGCGCCGCCCTTCAGACCGCGCAGGGACGCTGCCGAGGCGACGTTGACGATGTTCGCCGGCGTGCCCTGCTCGAGGAAGATCTTGATCGCGCGCTGGCAGCACAGGAACACGGCGCGCTGGTTGGTCTCGTAGATCATGTCGTAGACCTCCGGCGTCGTCTCGTGGATGGGGAGCTGACCGTCGAGCACGCCGGCGTTGTTGACGAGGATGTCCAGATGGCCGAACTCCTTGAGGCAGGTGTCGAACATGGCCTCGATCTGTGCCGGGTCGCGCACATCCGTTTTGACCGGCAGGATGACGCCGGGCGCATTTTCGGCGGCGACCTTGTCGCGCAGATCCTCCAGACGCTTCATGCGGCGCGCCGCGGCGACGACCTTCGCGCCCTCCATGGCGAACAGCCGCGCGGTCGAGCGGCCAATGCCGGAGCTAGCGCCGGTCACGATGACGACCTTGCCTTCAAAACGCATCTTTTCCATGGTATTTGTCCTCCTTATGAAACGGAATGTTTGATGACTCTTGAACGGGTGTGACTTGATGCTTGTCTTGTTAAAATTGTATCATTTTTATAGAGCGCAGTCCAATATCGTTTTATGACCTTGTCAGAAGAAAAAGTTATGGATATAATAAAAGAAAGCAATATTTCGCTGCTGAGCGTTGCTTATTCGACAAGGAGTGTGGAAACTGTGAGCATTCAGCGCCTTCCGGTGTTCTTATCGGCTGCAGAGCACCTCAATTTCACCCGTGCCGCCGAGGAGCAGTGCATTTCGCAGACGGCAGTCAGCCAGCAGATCAAGCTGCTGGAGCAGGAGCTTGGCTATGCGCTGTTCGTGCGTGGCAAGCGCGGCGTGCGTCTGACGCCGGCGGGTGAGGTGTTTTACCGGCAGTGCCGGCAGCTGCTCATCCGCTATAACGACGCCGCGGCGCAGGGCAAGAAAATCGCGCTCGGCACGGCGGCGGATCTGCGCATCGGTTATGCCGGGGCATATGAGCTGTGGACGATCGTTGCGCAGATCCGCAAGTATCACCGGCTGTATCCGGAGGCGGCGTTCTCGTTTCAGCTCGGCAGCAACCGGAGTCTCCTCACCGCGCTGGCCGAGGGACGGCTGGACATGGCCGTGCTCTCCGGCTTCGGCGTCGTGCTCGATGCCGAGCTCGCCAGCTGCGTCACGCGTGCAGACCCGTGCGTGGTCATGATCAGCGCCGAGCACCCGCTGGCGGCAAAGGCGGAGATCCATCCGCGCGAGCTCAAGGGAATGCCGATCGTGCTCAACCGTGCGCAGGACAGTCAGCCCTCGGCTGCACAGATCGCCGGGATGTATGCATCCATGGGTCTGGGCGGCAACCCGCGTATGTATGCCGACGATTTTTACGGCATCGCGCTCATCATCCATGCCGGTCTCGCCTTCAGCATCATGCCGGCGAGCATGGCCGATTGGGGGATCTCCGGCGTCGTTTTTCGCCCGCTGCACGGTTTCCGGGCGAAGGCGCGCACGCTGCTCGTCTATCCGCGCGGGCGGCAGGAGCTCGGCGTGTCGTCGTTCGTGTCGCTCATCAAGCCGCGGCGATAAACAACAGAAAACCGGGGCGTCCGCGCACGTTGGTGCGGGACGCCCCGGTCGTTTATGGTTGTTCTGCGGCGAGATAGCGCGCCAGCGCATCCTGCCAGTCAGGCAGCGGCCGGAAACCGGCGGCTGCCAGCTTGGCCGTGTCGAGGCGGCTGTTGCGCGGGCGCACGGCGCGGCTTTGACCGTATTCCTCGCTCGTCACCGGCAGCACGGTCATAGGGATGCCGGCTGCGCGAAAGATCGCGCACGCAAAATCATACCAGCTCAGATAGCCGCCGCTGTTGACCGCGTTGTAGCGGCCGTAGCGGTCGGTCTCGACCATGTCGGCGAGCAGCCGCGCGAGATCGGGGACATAGGTCGGTGTACCGACCTGATCACATACGACGCGCAGCGTATCGTGCGTGCGGCTCAGCTGCAGCATGGTGCGCACAAAGTTTTTGCCGCCCGCGCCGTAGAGCCACGAGGTGCGCACGATGAAGTGCTGCGCGAGCGTGCCGCACACGGCGCGTTCACCGGCGAGCTTGCTCTGCCCGTAGACATTCAGCGGGGCAAAGCGGTCACAGTCCGCGGGGTAGGGGGCGGGATACGTCCCGTCAAAGACATAGTCCGTCGTCACATACAGCAGCTTGCAGCCGTGGTCACGGCTGGCCTCGGCCACATTTTGCGTGCTGTCCCGGTTGACGGCAAACACCTGCTCGCGGTTTTCCGGCAGCTCCGCACCGTCCACGTCCGTCCATGCGGCGCAGTGGATGACCGCGTCCGGCTGCACGCCGACAAAGAGCGCCTGCACAGCCGATGCATCGCAGAGGTCTGCCTGCACATACGCCGCCGCGTCCGCACAGCGGCATTGCGGCGCACGTCCGACGGCGATGCCGCGATGACCGCGCCGGCGCAGCTCCGTCATAACGGAGCTCCCAAGCAGGCCGTTTGCACCGGTGACGAGTATGTTCATGATCTCACCTCCGCAGCGCTTGCTGCATCACAGCTCGATGCCGAGCGCGCGCAGCGCCGGCCAGTTTTGATCCTTTTCGCTGAGGATGGGCGTGTCCTGCCCCGGCCAGACGATGCCGATGTCCGCATCGTCGTAGCGCAGACCGCCCTCGTCCTCGGGGTGGTACACATCGCCGCATTTGTAGGCAAAGACCGCCTGCTCGCTCAGTACCTGAAATCCGTGGGCAAAGCCGCGCGGGATGTAGAGCTGGCGGCGGTTTTCCGCGCTGAGCACGACGCCGACCCAGCGGCCGTAGGTCGCACTGCCGCGGCGCAGATCCACGGCAACGTCAAAGATCTCGCCCGAGATCGCGCGCACGAGCTTTGCCTGCTGGTGCTGCTTTTGAAAGTGCAGCCCGCGCAGCACGCCGCGGTGCGAGCAGGACTGGTTATCCTGCACGAACGCATCCGTGATGCCGGCAGCGGCAAAGTCGGCCGCCCTGTAGGTTTCCATGAAATAGCCGCGCGCATCGCCGAAGCTCTTTACGTCGACGATCTGCACGCCGGGAATATCCGTGGGCGAAAAGGTGAAATTGCTCATGGCTGCTTCACCGTCTCGCAGGCGTACTGCGCCGGGTCACCGTAGAAGTCGAGCAGCATGTGCGCAAACTTGTCGTGCACGCCGTGCTTGGCCGGCGCCTGCACGATGTTCATGCCGGGGTTGTGGTTGCCCTCGATGAGCTCCAGCTTGCCGCCGGGCAAAATGGCCACGTCCCAGCCGACGACACGCAGACACGGCAGCGTCTGCGCGGCGCTGCGGCAGAAGGCGCGCACCTCTTCCCACTGCGGGATCACCTCGCCCCGGAAGGGCACGCCGGTCATCGGGTGGCAGAGATAGCTGTTGCCGTGCTCGTCGAGACCGTCGGTCATGATGACACCGGTTGTCGGGTCGATTTCGCAGAAGATGCCGCCGCCGTGGGCGTTGTCAACGTGCAGACCGTTGTTGCCGACGCGCAGCCCCGCGCCGAAGACCTCAAAGCGGTCGCCGCGGCGGAAGGTGATGACGCGCAGCGTGTTGAGCGATGCCGGGTGAAAGCGCGCGAGCGAATCATCGGACTGCACGAACTCCTCGGCCAGATACTTGCCCGCGCACAGCTCGTCAAACAGCGCCTGCCGGTCGGGCGCGGCGTCCCATTCGGCCTCGGTCAGCTTGCGGAAGCCGATGCCCCAGCTCGAATACTGCGGCTTGAGCGCGATGACGTGGTAGCGGTGCACGAAGGCATCAAATGCCTCGGGGTCAGACTCCGGCAGATACAGCCAGCCGCGGCTGACAAACTGCGTGAAGTTCTTCAGAAACGTCACCTTGCTCTTGAGATACGGCTCGGCGATGCTGTTGTACGGGCGCATGAGCAGCGTTGCCTCCACGTCGGTCAGGTACTGCTTTTGCTGCGCGGTCGTGAGTCCGTAGAAGCCGAAGATCATGTATTCGGACATGGACACACGCTTTTCCGGGTTGCTGCGGCGCACCCTGAGGTAGTCGTGAAAGAGCTTGTCCTCCGTAAAGCCCTCCGGAAGCGCGCGCACGCCGCGGATGTAGCTGCGCCAGCGCTTGCGCAGCACGGGATAGGCACGGAGATTTTTGACGAGTTTATTTTGTGTGAGAATGTTGTTCATCGGTTTCACCTGCGCAGTCGCGGAGCAGCGGATATTTGCCCACTCCGTCAAATTGAATGATGTTGCCGCCCGGCCAGTGCCAGTTGCCCTCGATGAGCTCCGGGCCGTCGGGCGTGACGGCGATGTCCCAGCCGACGTAGCCCATGCCGGGCACGCGGTCCATGGCCTGAGATACGCACGCCGTGATCTCCTGCCAGAACGGGATCACCGTGCCGGGCAGGTATGCGCCGGAGGCGGGGTGGCGCGTGTAGTCGTGCAGATCGGTGTTGTTGCGCCCCGGACCGCAGACACGGCCGGACGCGAGCTCCAGCGGGTAGGCCACGCCGCCGGAGTGGAAGTTATCGGTCGCGGCGCCTTTGCCGCCGCATTTGAGGCACGCGCCGATGAGCCGCACATGGCCGCTGCGGTCGCGCGCGGCGTTGATGCGCACGCTGTTGACGCAGCCGGGGCTGAGCGCCTCGAGCGCGGGGTGTTGCAGGATCGGCGCTTCGAGCAGCAGCCACTGCGCGCGGCAGTCGGCATAAAACGCTGCGCGGTCCGGGATGTCCGCAGTGCTGCGCCGCTCGATGCCGCGCCCCATCGTGCCGCCGACCGGCTTGAGAAAGAACGTGGCGTTGTGATCGAGAAAGGCGTTGAAGGCGGCAAAGTCCGCCTCCGGCGCGTAGACGTGCGCGCGCCGGACAAAGGGCGCAAACTCCGTGAGAAAGCGTGCCTTGCTGCCGAGCGCCTCCTTTTCCGCAGCCGATGCATTGCGGTTGAGCACGCGGTCGAGCGCGGCCGAGCGTCCGGATGTCAGATACGTCGCGCGCTGCTGCTCCGTCAGGTCAAAAAACCGGAGCACGAAGTAGTTTTCCGGTGATGCACCGTGGCGCACGCTGCACCGGAGCGCGTCGAGCAGGTAGGCCATGCGGCTGCCGCCGCGCTGGGCGCGCAGGCGCGTGCACATGCGGTATGTTTTTTTCAGCGCATTCCATCGGGACATGGCTCAGCGCCCCTCTCTGCATCGTCCAAAATGGCGCGGATGTTGTCCCGGCCGAGCCGCTCGATTGTGCGTCCCTGCGCGCGCAGGTCGCAGCCGAGCGCCGCCGAGGCGATCTCGATCAGCGACGAGCACACCGGCGTCGGTACACCCAGCGACGCGCCGAGCGATTCCAGCAGCCCCAGACCCTGCGGCACGTCCTCCGTGATGTAGCGCGAGCGCACGCTCAGCGGACCCTTGGCGCGCTCCGGCATGGCGGCGTAGGCGAAAAAGACCGCCTTCGCGTCGCTCTGTTCATCGAGGCTGTTGCGGAATTTGCACGCCTCGACATACGGCACGCCCTCGCAGCCGAGCCGCTCGAGCACGCGCATCTTCTCACCGTCGAGCGCCTCGAGCAGATTCCAGACCGACGGCGTGAACGCCTCGTGGTACATGCAGTAGTCGCCGTTCGTGCCCTCGATGCGCGGAATGGTCATGATCGCACCGACCGTGTGCACGATCATGTTCGGGTTGTGCAGCGCGGCCTCAGCCACGCTCTTGAGATAGACAAACGGCGTGCCCAGCCGGTCGAGCACTGCTTTTGCCGCCGGGAGCGCGCTGTGCGGGTAGACGCCGATGGGGTTGCGCACGTTGCGAAAGCCCACCTGAAACTCGCCCGGTGCGCAGATGCGCCCGTCGATGAAGTTGCTCTCTGCCTCGGCGAAGATGACGCCGTCGGCGGGGTGAAGCCCGAGCGCATAGGCGGTGGAGAGGTAGCCCGGGATCATCAGCAGGATCTGCCCCGCCGTCAGAAACGGCACAACGCGCCGCAGCACGTCATGGTGGTAGCCCGTCTGTGTGCACAGCAGCACGACATCCTTGCCGCGCACATCCGCCACGTCGCGCGACAGGTGCGCGATCACACAGTCCGTGTCCGTGCCGAATTCGTGGATGCGCATCCGGCCGCCGGTGGCGCACAGATGCGAGAAATTGTCGTCGTGCAGGCTGTGCGAGGTCTTGATGAGCGTGACCTCGTGACCGCGCGCGGCGTAGTCGGCCGCGAGCGCGCAGCCGCTGTTGCCTGCGCCGAGAATGGCAATGTTCATAGCGTTTCCTCCATCCTGCGGCCAAAGCGCAGGTCGGTCTCCGGCAGGCGCTTGTTGTCCAGCGCGGCTGCCGGGGTGAATGTCAGCTCCCCGAAGCGCACACCGTGCGGCGTGAGGTACAGATCCACGCGCACGAAGTCAAAGGGCTTGCTCAGGCGGTCGGCAATGGCGAACGCCTCGTCCAGCCCCGCCGGTTTCGGCAGGGAGAAGCCCTCGGGCGCCGCCTGCGAGTCACGGTTGATGCGCAGGAGCTGAAAATCGCGGTCGAAGAAATAGAATTTCGGCCAGCCCTCGTCTCGGCCTGCGCAGAGCATCACGCAGTCTGCATGGCCGTGAAAGCAGTAGAATTTATAGTCCTCCGGCAGCGTGCCGTCCGGCGTGCCGATGTATTCCTCGATCAGCAGCTTCTTGTCCACATGGCGGTACTGGAGCTCGGAGTAATACGCCCAGAAGGGTTCGCGTCCCCAGGCACGCAGCTGCTGCACGGCGGCGTGCGTGTCGAGCGCCTGTTTGTCCGTGCAGATGAGGTTGTAGCCGCAGCCGAAGTTCCACTTGACGGCGAAGCGCTCCGGCAGCGTGTCCCAGTCGATGTCCTCCGGCCGGTCGTATACGGCGAGCAGACGGTTGAGCGTGCCGCCGCAGCCGCAGCCGTCCACATAGTCGCGCACGCGGTATTTGTCTGCGCACCGGCGCACGACGGGGTCAGTGCCGAAGCGCTCGAGCTTTTGCTTGAGCAGCTTTTCGTTGAGCGTCTGCGGGTGCTTCAGATCCGGCAGACGGCCGAACTTGCGCAGGAATAAGAGCTTGGTGTTCCACCGCGGCGACACATACGACAGCGCAGCGTAAAAGGCGCGCGTGGCGCGGCGGATCTTTTTCTTTTTCACGGTGCAGTGCCGCCTTTCCGCGCGCTCACGCGTCGGCGAGCGCGACCGCGCTCGCCGGACGGTGGGGCTCGGTCTTGGCGGGCTCGGATGCGAGGATGAGCTCCTCGGCCGCGTCGAGCGAGTCGAGCAGGCAGTCAATGACGAACTTCGAGCGCCGCACGATCGAGCGGTACTCCATCTTCGAGGCCACATACTGATAGTGCAGCACGGAGATCGACGGGTCGTAGCGCACGACGCTGCCGTCCTGACGGCAGAGCCAGTCGAGGATCTCCATCTCGTAGTACATGAACGTTTTGGCGTAAAAGGGCTCTGGATGGCGCGCAAGATAGCGCTGCGAGAAGATCACGCACGAGCCGTGCAGCACGACGCCCTCTGCGGGGCGCGTGGTGTCGATGTGCTGTTTTTTGCGGTTGCGGATCTGCACGAGCCGCCAGATGGCGGGGCTGTTTTTCTCGCCGCTGCTCAGCAGCAGCAAAACGGGGTGGCGGCTGCGCGCCACGCACGCACGCTTGTGGCGCACACTCTCGAGCGTGCATCCGTGCAGCGTTTTCGGGCTCTGGTGGATGCCGGAGAACACCGACACGATGTCAGGGCCGAGCAGGTCGAACGGATGCTGCGCGTAGATGCGCGCGATCTGCGGGATAAAATCATGCTGCGGGATCTCGACGTCGTTGTTGAGCACGACCGTGAAGTCCGCATCCAGATGCGCGCACACCCAGCGCACGCCGACATTGTTGCCGCGGGCAAAGCCGTCGTTTTTCCCGTGCAGCAGCACGGTCACGTCCGGGCTCGCGGCGAATTCCTCGGCAAGCTGCTTGCCCGTGCCGTCGGGGGAGGCGTTGTCGACGATGACGATGTGCTTGTCGCCCGCGAGCGCGCGGATGCTCCTGACGCAGCTGCGGGTCGTGTCGATGGCGCGGTAATGCAAAATGACGAATGCAGTCATGGTGTCTGTCCTTTCTGCTGCCGGCGGGCGCGCAGGCAGTCGGCGAGGTAATAGCCCAGATCATAGGGGTTGTGGCTGAGCTGAAGGCTTTTGCGAAAATGTGCGGCGGCGCGCGCCGGGTCTGTCGGGTGGCAGCGCTTGCCGAGACGCCGGTTCATCACGGCGTCACTGTGCGGGAAGCGGCGGTAGAGCGCCGCGTGCTTTTCATACAGGTGCAGCAGGTGAGGGTAGGACCTGACGACAGCGGAGATGCTGTCGCCGCCGACTTCGGACTCGACCAGCGCCTCCGGCAGATACACAAGCCGGAAGCGTGCGGCCGCGCGGATGGCAAAGTCCCAGTCCTGATAGCGGCGGATGCCCTCGTCGAAGCGCACGGCTTCCCACACGGCGCGGTGCATGAGCATGGTCTGCGTGCTGGCGCGATTCTCGGCCAGAAAATCCTCCAGTGCGCGCCCCGGATGCGGCGCATGCACGGGGTAGTAAAACGAGCTGCCGCCCGCGGCGACGCGGTTCATGCCGCAGTAGCACAGGTCTGCACCCGTTGCCATGAGCAGGTCATACTGCTTTTGCAGCTTGTCCGCGTGCCAGAAATCGTCGCTGTCCTGAAAGGCGAGGATGCTGCCGCGTGCGCGCTGCGCGCCGAGGTTGCGGGCATAGCACGCGCCGCGGTTTTGCTCATAGCGCACATAGTGCACGCGCGGGTCGCCGGGCGCGTCAAACAGGTGCTGCGTGCCGTCGGTCGAGGCATCGTCCACGACGATGACCTCGAGGTTCGTATAGGTCTGTGCAAGGACGCTCTCGATGCACGCGGGCAGCTTGTCTTTTCGGTTGTAGGTCGGGATAACGACCGAGATCAGATCGTTCATAGGCTTCCTCCGTTCACGGCCGGGTAGGGGAAAGCAGCGCGCATCTGGCGCTTTTTCTCCTCGACCTGCTCCGGGCGGATGCGCCAGCCGTCCGCGGCTTCAGAAAGCGTGGGCGCTGCATTCACGCGCAGATCCCACGGCCGGTGCTGCACGTCGTAAGCAGAGTAGTAATCGTCAAACTTATACCCGTCGCCGAGCGGCCGGTCGGAAAAGACGATGTGCAGATTCGGGATATGAAAGCTGTCGGCCGCGATCAGCCCGTGCAGGCTGCTCGAGAGCACACAGCGGCACTGCGCGATCTGTGTGAGCACGGTGATGGGATCATCCTTGACGTTGATGAGCTTTGCGTTGTCATACCGGCGCACCAGCTCCGTCACGGCGGGGTCATTCAGGTCGCAGACGTGCGGCACGATACCGATATCATACCGTTTTTCGGGCAGCGTGTCCAGCAGCGCGTCTGCCAGAATGCCGCCGTCGCCGGTCGGGATGTCGAGCGTGCGGCCGGTCATGCGCTCGACACGGCGGCGCGTCAGCTCACCGCGCACGGCGTGAAAGCACATATCGCGCTTGAAAAACCGCCCCTGCGCATCGTCGTAGTTGATAAACCCAGAACCCCAGACGTCCACGTGCGGATGTGTGAAGCCGTTGATGCACTGCTGCAGCTTCATGAGCGGGTTTCCGTGCAGCTTGTACTGCGCCAGGCCGCTGCCGATGGCGCACAGGTCGCCGGTGAGAAACGAGCAGCGCTCGACCCGATAGCCGAAGCAGTGCTCGATGATGAGCGGGTTGAGCAGATCGCCCATGTTGGCGATGCGGGCATAATACAGATTCAGTGTGTCCGTCATGACGGTCACCTCCGGGGGATCACAGCGCACGGCTGTAGGGAATGGCATAGAAAAACAGGAAAAACAGGCCGACACAAATGCCGAAGACGAGATACACCCGCCACAGCCGCCGGTCGGCTCTGCAGGCGGCGGCTTCGTTCGCGCCGGTGGGCGCGTCAAAGAGCCGCGCACGCGCAAGCTGCTCCGCCTGCGTCGCCGGCCGCAGCGCAGAGCCGAGCACCGCGCCGAGCACGCTCAGGGCGATGCCGATGAAAAATGCGTCCGCCCAGACCGGCGGTGTGATGCCGCGCAGGGCGTAGATCGCCTTCGCGCCCACACAGCCGAGAAAGCCGAGCAGCATCCCGAGATACGCGCCGCAGCGGCTCAGGCGGCGGCTCCACACGCTGCCGAACGCGACCAGACTCCAGGCACCCGCGATGACGGTGCCGCCGAAGTACATGATGAGGAAGATCTGCGGTGGATTGAGGTAGGCGAGCGCGAGCACGACAAGACTGACCGCCAGCATCGCCCAGCGGGAGCGGGCGAGCTTTTTGCGGTCGCTTTCGGCCTCGGGCAGAATGTCGTTGACGACGGAAAAGCCGATCAGCGACAAAAACGTCGATGCCGACGAGATGCCGGCGGCGCTGATGCCGATGAGCAGCAGCATGCCGATGACCGGCGGCAGCACATGCGTGGCCGCCCAGATCATGGCCTCACTCCCCGGGAGCGTATCGTTGATGTTGCGCACGAACGCAGCCGCGAAATACAGCGCGATCGTCACGACCATGACGCCCATGGATGACCAGACGGACGAGCGCAGCACAACGTGCTCATCCTTGGCCATGAGGTAGCGGCTCGTCTGCCACGGGCTGATGGCCACGACGAGCGCCCAGACGATGCCGTAGGTCACCGCCCAGACGGTGTTGCTCACGCCGTCGGGATAGAGGTAGTCCGGATTTCCGGCCCAGGAGAGGATGCCGGGCATGGTATCGCTGCGGGCGAGCGCCTCGATGCCGGCGAACCAGCCGCCGCCCGCACGGATGAGAAACGGGACGGCCACGAGCGCCGCCGCAAGAAAGACGAGGAACATGATCGTGTCCGTCAGCAGCACGCCCGGCGAGCCGGAGTAGATCGTGAAGGCGGTGAACGCCAGCCACACGATCACGGCGCAGAGCCTGTAGTCATAGCCCGTGATGCTGCTCATGAGCGTAGCCACGCCCTGAATGGCGCTGAGTAGATACGCGCTCACGGAAACGAGCAGGATCACGGCCGAGAGCCTGCGCAGGCTCTTCGAGCAGAAGCGGCGGCCGAAATACTCCGGCAGCGTCGTCACCTCGCTCCGCCGGATGTACCGGCCGAAGAAGCCCGCACCGTAGATGTATCCGGTCGCCTGAATGACGCCGACGGTCACGATGCCGATGAAAAAGCCGGAGTAGACCTCACCCGTGTCGCCGAGAAAGGCGCCCGTCGAGAGAAACGACGCGATGAGCGACCCGACGATCAGCAGCGTCGGCGCATTGCGCCCGGAGACGTAGTAGTCATTCGTATCTTTGACCATGCGCCCGGCGGCGATGCCGACGGCGAAAAACACGACGAGCGCGGCGAGGATGCCCAGGAAATACAGATTCATTTCTTCTGTCCGCCCCCACGCTCAGAGCCGGTCACGGCTCGGTAGACAAATGCGGTGATGACGATCCAGACGCCGAAGGAGATCGAGAGAACGAGTTCCATGCCGGTACCTCCGTGGTGCAGATTCAGGCGAGCTTGAGCAGTACGCGCGCGTAGTGGTCGTTCGGCACAAACGGCTTGCCGTTGAGCTCGTCGAACAGCGGCTGATAACCGTAGCCATCCGTGACCCAGGCGTAGCCGCGGTACTGCGCGGTGTTGAAGCCGGGGATGGTGTTGGCCTCGATGATGAGCGGGCCGCCCGCGGTCATGGTCACATCCCAGCCGATGTTGGAGATCTTGCTGGCCAGCGGCACGGCGCGGCGCATCATGTCGATGGTCTCGTCCCAGAATGGGAGCTGCAGACCGGGGAAGGCCACGCCCGTGACCGGGTGCGCATGATAGTCGATGCAGTTATTCTGATCCACGGCGTCCGTGATCACGACGCCGGTGCGGATGTCGATCATGGCGGTCAGCGCGTCCTGACAGCCGTTGGAGATGTCCTTTTCGATGGCGGCCGTGAGCACCGGGGCGAACAGATACGTTCCGGACGGCGCGGTCACGGTGTAAAAGCGCACGATGCTCACGGCGCCGGGGTTGAGCTGCGCGAGCGTCGGGTGCTGCTGGATGTATTCTTCCACGATGCCGCCGGGATTTGCACGCAGGTAGGCAAGCGTTTCCGTGCGCGCCTGCTCCGTCTCTGTGCCGAGCACGCGCACGCCCGTGCCCTGACCCTTGCAGTTGGGCTTATAGACGACCTTGCCGCAGTCACCGGCGAGGCTTTCGAGCAGCGCCGCATCCACGTCGGACGCCTGCACGCAGCGCCGGCCGTAAAAATCGGCGAACACCTTGGAGAAAATGTATTTGTTCATGAGGATCGCGATGTAGCGGCGGTCGGTGAAGTTCTTGCGGAACTCCGCGCGCGTCCACAGCGTGGACATGGTGCGCTTTTGCTCCTCCGTGCGCTCGTGATAGCCGACCCATTCATACTCGTTGAGAGAGATGTGGTTTTGCTTTTTCGCAGCGATGATGTCCCGCTCGATCTCGGCGGGATCCTCTCCGTAGCGCTCGGCATAATTCGCGGCAAATTCGCGGATATACCTGCGCGCGGAGATCCATTTGCTCAGTGTCCGTTTTTGTTCCATATATGCATTTCTCCTGCGTCAGATTTGGAGCTTCCTCAGCTTTTCAAGGGCATTCACCGCGAATACCTTTGAGAAAATGAGGAGGGGATAAACGCACGGGGGAGAAGCCACACGGAATGTGCGGCTTCTCCGGATAGGATCGTTTAGTAGTCCGGCGTATCCCACGCGTCCGGCACCCAGTCCCTGGGCACCATCGTGGTGCGGAAATTGCCGTCCATCTCGCGGTAGGCCATGCGCAGCTTCTGGATGCGCCACGCGCCGTCCTCGCCCTTGACGAAGTCGTCGCAGTAGACCATCCAGCTCTGCAACACTTCACAGTCATCATAATAGCACATATGGTCCTCGTATTGGAAGACCCCGCGTGCATGGTTTTCATCGATCAGCCAGATCATCGGCTGGTGCCCCATATGCATCGTCTGCATATCCTTGTTGCACCACTTGGCGTTGCGCGCCTGCAGGAGCTTGTCCTTGACGGTGAGATGGCCGTTGAGGTAGTAGCGGAAGTCGTCGGTGAACAGCTCCATCACATACTCCTCTTTCTTCATGTCCATGCACCACCAGTAGAAATACTTGCACTCGATGATCTTCTGCAGCTGGCACAGCTGTTCGGGTGTGTATTCCTGCCGGCGGACGTGCGTGATGACGTCGAGCACCATATCCCGGACTTTGTCGGGGAATGGGATGTTTCTCGTTGCCACGGGCGAATTACTCGATGGTTTCGAAGTAGTCGTAGGACGGATCCTTGACCTTGTCGCGGCCGTTATTGTAGTCGGGCGCGAAGTCGGGGTGCAGGATCATGGTGTTGTCGCCGGCGACGGTGCGCTTGACGACGAGCCACTTGCCGTCGCGCTTCTCCCAGAGATCGATGTCGCGGCAGCGCGCCACGACGACCATGCCGTTGCGGTACTTGCAGGCGGCGTACATGTAAGCCTCGGCGGCGGCCTTGGTGCCGTCCTCGTTGAGCTTGATGAGGATGTTGGTCATGACGTGGTGCGTGGAGACCATCTTGCGGTGCATCTTGAGCATCATGTCGATGAAGCCGTAGCCGGTGCCCTTGTAGGTCGGGCCGTAGTCGACCTGCGCGTCCTCGGCGAACACGGTCTTGCCGAGCGGGTTGTCGATGCGGTCGAGCGCGCGGGCGTAAACGTAGTACTGGTCACGGATTGCGTCTTTTTCTACGAGTTTTTCAAGTTCAGTCATGGTTTTTTCTCCTTTCGGTGTTGTCGTGTTGGTTTCCTTTGCTTCTTTTACGTTACGGCAGCGGCGTCACATCTGCGCGATGAGCGCTTCCAGCTCCGCCTTCCTGCCGGTCTGTGTGATGATCTGCATGCCGCCCATCTGTGCGGTGCAGTTGGCCTCGACCATGCACCAGCCGTGTGTGCTGTAGGCAAGGTCCCAGCCGCAGTAGTGATTTCCGGGCACCATGTGTGCCGCCGTTGTGACCATGGCAACGGCTTTGTCCCATTCCGGGAGGCGGTAGCCGTTAAAGCGCACGCCGGTGTCCGGATGGGCCGCGTAGCGGCGGCCCTTTTTGTCCGCGCCGTCGGAGCAGATGCACCCGGTCTCGGGGTCGATGAGTGCGCTGATGCCGCCGGCGCTGAAGTTGTCGATGATGCCATCGCCGCGTCCGACGCGCAGCGTGGGGTGAAACAGCCGCACGCTGCCGTCTGCCAGAACGACCGTCGGGATGCGCAGGGTGTTGACCGACTGCGGATGGATGCGCGCCAGCGCCTCGCCCTGCTCGATGATCTCCTCAAGGATCGCGCCGCGCTCGCTGTAGGCGGCGTGTGCGGCCTCGGGGTAGGGGTAGTCCGCGATCGACTCGGTGTGCACGCCCTTGCCGAAGGCGGCGTAGACGGGCTTGACGATGTAGTCCGGGTGCGCCTGCGTAAAATCGCGCAGCGCCTCGAGGGCGGCGGGCGTCGGCTGCGCGCCTTTTTTGATGCGCAGCACGTCGCGGCCGTAAAAATCGCGGAACTTCTGGTACGTGAGGTACTTGTTTTCGAGCATGTTCGTGTTTTTCGGATCGTTCATGCGCGGGTAGTAGCTCATGCGGATGCCCTCCGTGATGAACCCGTCCCGGTAGGCGGTATCCTTTCCCTCATAGCCGAAGAGGAAGTATTCATTATAGTAAGAGCCATAGCGAAACAGGCTCCGGATCATGTCGCGCCGCAGACGGTACAGGCGCTTTTTGTCGCTCAGTACATCCACGCCGCGGTACTGGGCGATGGTCTTGTCCAGATCCCGCCGCTTGCGGTGGTAGTAGTATGCCTTGCGGTACCAGGTCTGAAAACGGATCTTTCGGTAGACTTTGCGCCGCAGTTTTTTCAGCACGGGGATCACGCTCCGTTCGCAGAGATTTGTCCCGTATTTTGATTCAAGCCGCCATACATCGGATGTACGACGGCTTGAATTAAGCGGGTTATTTATTTCTTCTTGATGACTTTCTTTTTCTTCGGGCGGAACATGTTGATCCGGATGCGGTGCGTGTTGTCGCGCTGGAAGGATTCCTCATACACGCGCAGGTAGCCGGTGTCCTCGATCAGCCACTCGCCGTCGACCTTGACATACTTGTCGGTGTAGATGGCAGAGCCCTGAATCTGCGTGCCGCAGTAGGGGTTGCCCTCGGCGAAGATCAGGTTGTCCTGAAGATACCACTTGCCGTAGGCGACCGTGTCGCTCTCGAACCAAATGACCGGGTTGTGACCCTGATGCAGGGTGATCTCGGTGTCGGGCATGGACTCCTTGAAGTAGTTGGTGATCTCCTTCGGGCCGTGGAAAACGAGCTTGCCGTTGGAGTAGGCGGTGGAGATGTTCGGGGTCATGGTCGTCTCCAGCTCATCCCAGTTCTTGGTGTCGAGCGCGCGGAAATACTTGCTCTTGAGCTCCTTGATGGCCTGCACGTCCTTGAGACGCTGCACTTCTTTCTCGAGTGCTTCGAGACGTTCTTCAACTGTCATAATGATAACCTCCTGACTTGTTATCTGTGTTTGACGTTTGCGATCAGACCTTCATGGCGGCGGCGTAAGCCTCTGCCGTGGCCTCGATGCCCATGTCGGCCTTTCTGGCGCTGCCGATGACATCGCAGGGGATGCCGAGCTCGCTGCACGCGTCGGTCAGCTCCTGCGTCGGGCGGGAGTGCATGCCGGTAGCGATGACGAGAGAGTCAAAGTGGCGGGTCTTCTCGACGGTCTTCTTGGCCTTGTTCGTGAACGCATAGGTGATCTCGTGGTCGCCGACGGCGGTGACCTTAGAGCCGCGGCTCTTCTTGATGGTCTCGCCGGGGTACTCGATGTCGAGGAACATCGTGCGCAGCATGCCCATCTTGTTGCCGACACGCTTGGTGTCCATGACGCGCACATCGGTCACGCCGTGCTCGATGAGGAACTGCGCGGTCTCGCAGCCGACACCGCCGCCGCCGAGGATGATGGTCTCGCCGTGCGGCATGGCCTTGCCGGCCAGCACGTCCTCAGCAACGAACACGTCCGCCGCGGTATCCAGACCGGGGATGTTCGGCTTGACGAAGTGTGCGCCGGTGGCGACGATCACGTGGTCGGGCTTGACTTCCTTGATGAGCTCGGGCGTCACGGTGACACCGGTCTTGATCTCGATGCCCATGCGCTTGCACTCCTCAGCGTCCCACATGACGGCGTCGGTGAAGGCCTGCTTCTTCGGGGCCTTACCGGCGAGCACGAAGTGGCCGCCGGGGGCGTCGGTGGCTTCATAGATGGTCGGGTTGTGGCCGCGGGCCTTGAGGTACTCGGCTGCCATCAGGCCGCCGATGCCGGCGCCGATTACCATGACGTTCTTGGCCGTCTCCGGCTTCGGGAGACCCTTGTACTCGAGGCAGAGCGCCGGGTTGCGGGTGCAGGTGATGTGCTTGGCCTTCGGGTCGATGACCTTGTCGTAGCAGCCCTCGGTGCAGCCGATGCAGCGGCGGATCTCCGCCTCGCGGCCTTCCTTGGACTTGTTGCACCATTCGGGATCGGCGAGCTGCGCACGGCCGACGGCGACCATGTCGATCTTGCCCTCACGGATGAGCTGATCGGCCAGAGCGGGGTCGACGATGCGGCCGACGCCGATGACCGGGATATTCACGCGCGCCTTGATGGCGGCGATGTTATCCATGTTGAAGCCGGGCTCCAGGTTGTAGGGCGGCACTTCATACACGGTCGCAAGGCTGCGGGCGTTGCCGCGGGACAGGTCGATCGCATCGACACCGGCCTCGGCGGCCCAGTTGATGAACTGCACGGTCTCGTCCTGCGTGGTCACGGCCGGGAGCATCTCGTCGATGGCGTCCAGACGCATGAGCAGCGGCATATCCTCGGGCATGTTCTTGCGCATCTCGCGGATGACTTCGAGGTTGAAGCGGCAGCGGTTCTCGAGGCTCTGGTTGCCGTACTCGTCGGTGCGCTTGTTGAGCGAGGGGTTCATGAATTCGTGCGGCAGGTAAGTGTGCGCGCCGTGGAACTCGAGTGCGTCAAAGCCGGCTTCGACGGCGAGCTTGGCGGAGTAGCCGAACTGCTTGACGATCTCATGGATGCGCTCGACGGTCAGCGTGTCGGGCGTCTCGAGCTTGTTGGTCTTGTCGAAGAACTCTTCGGGCACGAAGCCGCCGTGCCAGATCTGCACGGCCGCCTTGCCGCCGGCAGCGTGGATCGCGTCGGTGACCTTGCGCAGCTCATCTCTGTGGTGCTCATTATAAAGGCCGAGGTACAGGTAGGCATGGCACTCGGGGCAGATGGAGACAAGCTCAACAATGTTCAGGCCGCAGCCGCCGGCCGCACGCGCAGCGTGGTAGGCGGGCAGGTCCTCGCCGACGTCATGCTTGTCCTTGACCATTTTGGTGTTCATACCCGGCAGAACCACACGGTTTTTCAGCTCAAGCCCTCTGAGCTTGATGGGAGAAAACAATGCATCGTAACTCATGAAATACACCTTTCCTAATTGTAATGGATCCGTAACTGGTTTCCTACACGTTCTGCTTGAGCGCGGAGTTCCTTAATCGTGTCCGGCGGACCCGGGAATGATCCTCCGGAGACCGGCCGCTGGTGGCCGGATTCCACGCTCAACAGCTATTGTAAAAATTTTAACACTAGGTTGTGGGACGTGTCGGAAAGAATGTGGCCTATTCATGCGCAAGGGATGTACAAAATCTTTAGTTTTATTGTCACTCTGCGACAGGTTTGTGGCGTAATGTACAAAAACATGGATGCTTTCTTGTGATGGCTTGCTTTTTCCTACAGAGAAATGTCGAAAAATCCGGCGTTTTCCGGCGCTTTTCCGGCACTTTTTCTTTGGACATTGCGGCGAAAAGGACACAAAAACGTAGTGAAAGCACAAAAACTGTCCGCTTCCATGCCATAATTTTCTGAAATTCTTTTTGAAAATGTGGATTATTTAACAAGAAAATGTGCGACATGGCCGCGCCGTTTCCGGTATACTGAAAGCACGAACCATCCGGAGCACCCGTGCACCGTTTGGCGGCCGCAGCGCCGCAGACGGCTGCATGCACGGGACACATCATTCATAATCGTTCAGGAGGTAACAACATGATCACTGATATGAAAAATGCGAAGATCTTCTCCCCCCTGCAGCTTGGCAGAACGACGCTGAAGAACCGCATCGCCATGGCGCCGATGAGCATGCACTACGAGGCCACCAACGGCACCGTGCCCAAGCAGCTCGCCGACATCTTCGTGCGCCGCGCCGAGGGCGGCGCCGGCTACGTCGTTATCGACGCTGTCACGGTCGACCATAAGTATTGGTACATCGGCAAGACGACCGCGCTGGACAAGGACTCCCTCGTCCCGCAGTTCGCCGCCTTTGCCAAGCGCGTGAGCGATGCCGGCAGCACGCTCATCCCGCAGATCATTCATCCGGGTCCGGAGTCCATCTGTGCGCTCAAGGGCATCACGCCCCTCGGCCCGTCCGTGAACACGAACGCCAACGGTGCTGTCAGCCGTCCGATCACCATCGACGAGATCCACAAGGTGGTCAAGCAGTACGGCCAGGCCGCGCGCCGCGCCGAAGAGGCCGGCTGCGGCGGCATCGCGCTGCACTGTGCGCACGCTTACATGCTGCCGGGCGCGTTCCTCAGCCCGCTGCGCAATAAGCGTATGGACGAGTACGGCGGCTGCATCGACAACCGTGCGCGTCTGATCCTGGAGATCATTGAAGAGTGCCGCCGCAACATCAGCCGCGATTTCCCGATCGTGCTGCGTGTCTCCGGTTCCGAGCGTGAGCCGGGCGGCAACTCCCTGGACGAAATGCTCTACCTCGCCCCGAAATTCGAGGCTGCGGGCGTTGATATGCTCGAGGTTTCCGGCGGCGTCCAGTATGAGGGCCTTCAGAACATCCTTCCCTCCCACAGCCAGAAGATCGGCATGAACGTCTACGAGGCGTCCGAGATCAAGAAGGTCGTGAACATCCCGGTTTTCGTTGTCGGCAAGATCAACGACGTGCGCTACGCCGCCGATCTGGTGGAGCGTGGTCTGGTGGATGGCGTGTCCATGGGCCGTCCTTTGCTCGCAGACCCCGACCTGCCGAAGAAAGCACTCGAGAACCGCTTCGATGATATCACGCCCTGCGGCTCCTGCGGCGGCCGCTGCATCACGCCGGAAGATCCGCATCATCCGGTCTGCAAGTGTCACATCAACCCGCTCGTCGGTCACGAGTATGACTTCCCGTTCAACCCGACCGACAAGCCCAAGAAGGTCCTCATCATCGGCGCCGGCCCCGGCGGCATGTACACCGCTGTCACGGCGGCTGAGCGCGGCCACGACGTCACCGTCTGGGAGAAGAGCAAGCAGATCGGCGGCCAGCTGAATCTGGCGGTCGTCTCTCCCGGCAAGCAGGAGATGTGCAAGTGGCTCACCCACCTCAACTACCGCGCCAAGAAGGCCGGCGTGAAGTTCGAGTTCAAGAAGGAAGCTACGGTCGAGAATGTCAAGGAGTTTGCACCTGACGCAGTTGTCGTCGCCACCGGCGCGACGCCGCTCATCCCGACCTTCATCAAGGGCGTCGGCGACTACCCGATCATCACCACCCACGACGTTCTCAGCCGCAAGGTGACCATCCCGAAGGGCACGGTCTGCATCCTCGGCGGCGGCGAGGTCGCCTGCGAGACGGCCGAGATGATCATGGCCGACGCGCGTCCGAACTCCTTTGCGACCACCGGCAGCATCGGCGACGTGGAAGTCACGCTTGTCGAGATGCAGCCGCAGCTCATGACCGGCGTCTGCCTGCCGAACCGCAACATTGCGCTCGCCAGCCTGCGCCGCGAGGGCGTCAAGAGCTACATCAACTCCAAGGTCCTCGAAGTGACCGAGCACGACGTCAAGATCCAGCACAAGGACGGCTCCGAGGAGTGGCTCAAGGGCTTTGATTACATCATTCTCGGCCTCGGCTCCCGCAAGTACGATCCGCTGTCCGAAGAGCTCAAGGCTTTCGTTCCGGAAGTGCACGTCATTGGCGACGCCGTCAAGCCGGGTCAGTCCAGCGATGCCATGCATCAGGGCTTCCACATCGGCTACGAGCTGTAAGGCGTCCCCCGAAACTCCTTCTATTTGATATTTCCCCTTTTCATCCTCTTACTCCTTTCAATCTTATCACAGCGCGAAGACCCGCCGGATGCACACCGGCGGGTCTTTTGCCATTTTTCACGTTCTGTAACAAAAATGAAAATGTTTAAAAGATTGTTCGCGTTTACTTGTTTTTTGCAGGGAAAGCTGTTAATCTATAAACGTGTAAGTGTGGGTAGTTTTTTATAAACTGAGTTGTTTCTGTGACCGTGAAAGGGGGCTGAATACTTTGAAGAGAAGGAGCAGGCCGCTCTGCGAAACACCGCGCAACGGGTATTTCTGCGGGCCGGACAAGTATCTCCGCCTGCAGGAGCATACCATTCGCGAGGAGCTGTTCCCCATTATGGAAGTGGACAGTTATTTTGTGCTCGTCCGCGAAGGCAGCGGCAGCTTTATCATCAACGGCGAGGAGTTTCCTGTGCGGCCGGGCTGCGTTGCGTGGATCCAATGCTCTCAGGTGCTGACGATCTGCCCCGAATTCGGGGAGGCGCTCACGCTCTGGGTCGCCGCGTTTGATTATCAGCTTTTGAGCTACTATATGTTCAATCAGATCACCAACCTGCGAGAGGTCGAGATCGTGACCGGCCTGCCGGTCATCGGGCCGGATGGAGATGATATTCAGCAGATCGTGCGCCTGTTTGAGCAGTTCCGCCACCTGAGCGCGAAAAACAGCTGCGGCTCGGCTGTGATCCGCAGCTCCTTCCTGCGCAAGATCGAGCTGCTGTATAACCGCGCCGCCGCACGCCGCAAGGAGCTGTACTCGCTGCTGGATATGCCGCTCGGCCGGCGCGCCAGCCTCTATATCGCCACGCACAGCACGGCGGAACTCACGGCAGCCTCGGTCGCTGAGGCGGTTTCGTCCGACGCGGATGAGACGGCACTCAACCACGCGCTGCTGATTGCCACGGGGCTGAATTTCAGCCAGTATGTCAGCCGCGTGCGACTGATTCTGGCCATGTCGTACTTCCTGTATGACAGCCTGCCGTTTGACTACGTGTCGTCCATCTCCGGCTTTCATATGAGCATTACGTTTTTCCGCCGCTTCAAGGCACTGACCGGCATGACCCCGCAAGGGTACCTCAACGACATGCTCAGCGACGGGAAGGACGGCCGGGTCTACCGCGGCATGATCATGAGCGAGACGCTCATTTCCGCCATCAGTTATCTGTATGAGAATATGTCCGAGCCGATCGACGCGGAAAAGATCGCGCGCGATCTCTATACCTCGGAAAACATCCTGCGTGTGCAGCTCAAGACGCGCCTGAATTCCAGCTACAAGCAGATCCTGTCGATGTTCCGCGTCCGCTATGCCGAGGCGCTGCTCACGACGACGGATCTGCCGACGGTCGATATCGCCATGGAGACGGGCTTCGGCTCTGACCGCACGATGGGCCGCGTGTTCTATGCGCTCAACAAGATGTCGCCGGGCGAGTTCCGCAAGCAGAGAGGACAGGGGAGGAAGCAGCATGGCTAATGAACGTTCATCCGGATCGACGTTTTTCAGCGCCAAGGACGAGAAGTCCGTTCTGGCCGGTGCGCACGATTATTTCGTCAACAATGTCCTGCCGAGCGATATCAAGGCGTGCGTGCGCAAGATCCAGGCGCCGACGCTCTATGTCAACAACCACGACGAGACGTTCCTGCTCGTGCGCAGCGGGCGCGGCACGCTCACGGTCAACGGGCTGGATTATCCGCTCAAGCCGGACACGCTTGTCAACCTCGGACCGTTTCACCGCTATCGCTATCAGCCGGACAAGGGGGAGACGCTCGAGATCGCCGAGAGCCGCATGAACAGCGGCACGTATGTCTATCTCGTGGCGAATCCCTATATGAAATTCGAGCAGTTTTATGTCCCGTCCGAGCCGCCGGTCGTGGCGCTGCACGGCCTGTATGCCGAGATCGCCAACGACGCCATGCGCGGCATCCTCACCGAGACGGAGCGGCAGTCGCCCGATCAGCTCCAGCTGTGCTTTTGCTACATGATGGATCTGCTCGGCATCGTGACCGAGAAGATGCCGCGGGAATATTTTCACCAGAGCCCCGGCCACGCGTAAGAATCGACAGAAATATCGTCAATGTCAACAAAGCCTCAAAAGCGACAGCAGTCGTCTTTTGAGGCTTTGTCAGTTTTGCCACGAAATCTGTTGTGAAATCTAATTTTTTGTCGTTTTTTACGATAGCAAAACAGGAGGCAACGCCCGAAAGAAAATCAAATCTAATGTTAAAATATTATCGTTCCTTAACAAAAGCATAACTGCTGGTGTGTGTCCGGGGGGACGGGAAACCTCCGGAAAAAGTCAAAGATTTGCGTTAAGAAAGGACAAAGAATCATGTTTGAAAATGAATTCAAAGGCAAAGTCGTTCTGGTAACCGGCGGCAGTCGCGGGATTGGTTTCGCAGCCGTCAAGGGCTTCCTCGCGGGTGGCGCGAAGGTCTGCTTCCTCAGCCACTACGAAGAGACCGGCGCCAAGGCGCTGGCCGCCCTCAAGGAGATCAACCCCGACTACGAGGTCATGACCAAGGCGATCGATCTGTGCGACTACAAGGCCGTGCAGGAGCTGTATAAAGAGATCATTGCCAAGTGGGGCCGTCTGGACGTGCTCGTCAACAACGCCGGCACCGACAACAGCACCTGGCTGACCAAGCTCAAGCAGTCCGAGTGGGACGCCGTCTGCAACCTGAACATGAAGGGCCCCTACACCATGATGAAGTACGCGATCCCGCACCTGATCAAGACCAAGGGCTGCGTCGTCAATACCGCTTCCGTCGCCGGTGTCTACGGCTGCCCGACCGGCCTGCCGTACCCCGCCAGCAAGGCTGCCCTGATCGCCATGACCAAGTCCGTCGCTTACTCCTTCGCCGACAGGGGCGTGCGTGTCAACGCGGTCGCTCCGGGCGTTGTCAACACCGACATGGTCGCCAATATGCCGCAGTTCGCCAAGGACTCCGTCGGTGATACCATCCCGATGAAGCGCTTTGCCGAGCCCGAGGACATTGCCAACGGCATCCTGTTCCTGTCCTCCAGTGCCGCATCCTACGTCACCGGCGTCTGCCTGCAGATCGACGGCGGCTACCGTCCGAACAACCTGCCGAAGTAATTTTCCAAAGCCGCTGATCCCGCCCGCTGAGGGCGGGCGGGAGGCGGCATATGCCAAATTCAGTGCTGTCAGGAAGTGATGGAGATGCGCACGCAGCATTTTAACATTTTCAATACCGGGACGGAGAGCTTCTTCACCCCCGGCACGCAGCTGGCGAACATCGCCCGCGTGAAGCCGGATGCTCCGGCGGTCATCTACGTTTCCCCGGAAAACAAGGAGACGGTCATGACATGGCAGGAGCTCCACGAGCTCTCGAACCGCATTGCATGGTATCTGCTCGATCAGGGCATCGGCCCCGGAAAGAGCGTGCTCGCCGCGCTGCCGAACATTCCGACGCACATCGCGCTCGCATTCGGCATCTGGAAGACCGGCGCGTGCTATGTTCCGGTCTCGAACCGCGCGCCGCAGCGAAACCTCATGGAGATCTGCACCTGCGTTTCCCCGGCGCTCGTCATCACCAACCGTAAGAAGCCCGATGGCTATCCCGGCCTGAGCACGGCAGAGCTCAAAACGCTGTGCGCCGGATATTCCGCGCAGCTGCCGCCCGATGTGCTGGCCATTCCCAACCTTGCCAACTGTTCAGGCGGCACGACGGGAAAGACCAAGGTCATCGAGCAGGATATGCCGGCGGGGGAGAGCGACGAGGGGCTGCGGACGTGGTTTTCCGTGTCCGGCATGCGCTTTGAGATGCGCCAGCTGCTCGCGGGCCCGCTGTTTCACGGCGCGCCGCACTCGGCGGCCTTCAACGGCCTCTACTGCGGCAACACGCTCGTCATGCCGGCCAAGCTCGACGCCGAGACGATCGTGCGGCTCATCAAAAAGTACCGCATCGAGTATGTCCAGATGGTGCCGACGCTTATGCAGCGCATCAGCCGCATGCCCGGCTTCCGAAAGGAAGACCTCGCGAGCATTGAGGTGCTGTGCCACACCGGCGGTGTCTGCTCGCAGGATCTCAAGCGCGAATGGCTTGAGATCATCCCGCCCGAGCGCCTGTACGAGTTGTATGCCATGACCGAGTGCATCGGCATGACGTCCATCCGCGGCGACGAGTGGCTGCGCCACCCCGGCAGCGTCGGCAAGATGCACTGCGGCAGGGTCGCGATCCGCGATGAGGACGGCAGGGAAGTGCCGCACGGCGAGATCGGCGAGATTTTTATGTCGTGGGGCGATAACAGCCCGCGCGTGACCTACAAGAATATGCCGCCGCTCCCGGTGGACAGCGAAGGCTTCCGCAGCGTCGGCGACATGGGTTATGTAGATGCTGACGGCTATCTGTACTTTGCAGACCGCCGCAGCGACATGATCGTCACCGGCGGAGAGAATGTCTTTGCCGCCGAGGTCGAGATGGTGCTCAAAAAGCACCCCAAAGTGGTTGACGCCGTGGTCATCGGCCTGCCCGACCCGGATTGGGGTCACCGCATCCACGCCATTGTGGAGACGAACGCCCCGGTCGGGAGCAAGGAGCTGATCCGCTTCGCGCTCAACTATCTCCCCCCGTACAAGATCCCCAAATCCATTGAATTTACGGATCACATTCCCGTTAATGAAAACGGGAAGATCGTGCGCAGCAAGCTGATCGAGGAGAGCCTCGCCAAAGGCTACTGACCGGCACTGCACACAGGAAAGCAACCAAACTGTCCACGGCAAATGCCGAATCATCAGACAGGAGAATACACTATGGAAAACAACAAAAACTACATGAAAGGCTTTGTGCCGTATGCAGTTGCAGCGGCTATCCTCAGCCTTTGCGGCGGCTTCACCGCCTCGGTGCCGACCGCGATCTCCACGGCCTGGAACGCGGATGCGTCCCTGACCTTCATCACGCTGGCTTATTCCCTGGCCGCCGCCGCTATGGCGCCGATCATGGGCAAACTCGGCGGCGCGATCGGCCGCAGAAAGATGCTGCTCGGCGCGATGGCGCTCTACACCGTCGGCCAGGCGCTCATCGCCATCTGCCCGCAGAACGTCCCGCTGCTGCTCGTGTTCCGCTTCATGGTCGGTATCGGCGCTGCCGGCATCGCTCCGGTCGTCATGTCCTACATCATGATGGAGTTCCCGCCCGAGAAAATGGGCCAGGGCTTCACGATCTACATGGCGCTGGCCTGCGGCATGGTCATCTTTGGACCCACCCTCGGCGGTATCGTCATGAAAGTCATCGGCACGGCCAGCGCATGGCGTATCGTCATGTGGATCTGCGTCGCACTGTGCGTGATTTCGTTCCTCATCTGCTTTGCAAAAGTCAAGGATAACCCGAACATCCCCAAGGGCTCTATGAAGGGCTTTGACTGGGCGGGCGCCGTGTTCGTCCTGCTCATGTTCGGCGCGCTCGTCTGCGTGCCCACCTTCGGCCAGCAGAACGGCTGGGCCAGCGCCGCGACGCTCGCGTCCATCGGCGTGGCCGTCGTCGGTCTGATCATCCTCTTCCTCGTTGAGAAGAAGGCTGCCAGCCCGATCCTCAACGGCAAGTTCATCGCCCGCAAGAACTTTGTGCTCCCCGTGCTGATCATGTTCCTCACGCAGGGCCTCATGACCGCCTGCCTGACCGAGGTCATCCGCTTCGGTTACGCCATCGACAAGGCCACCGTCGCTGCGGTCGCCATGAGCATTGAGTACCTCGGCATGGCCATCGGCACCATCGTCCTCGGGCCCATGGCCGATAAGAAAGAGCCCAAGATCGTTGCTGCGATCGCGCTCGTGTTCGTTGCCATCGGCTCTCTGATCATGCTCTTCATCGGCGAGAATGCCGGCATCCTCATGATGGGCGGCGCGCTGTTCTTCGTCGGCCTCGGCCTCGGCGGCAACACCACCATCTTCATGAAGGTCGCTCTGTCCGGCGTTGCTCCGGCTGAGTCCTCCTCCGCTTCCGGCACGTTCAACGTCTTCAAGGATATGTGCGCTCCGTTCGGCGTCGCCATCTTCGTGCCCATGTTCGTCACCGGCATGACCAAGAAGGCCGCCACCGGCATGGCAGTGCCCGCCGCTGCCGCCAGCGCGCTGCACTCCGTGGCGCTCGTGCAGCTCATCTGTGTCGTCATCGGCATCGTGGTCTGCTTCCTGATCCCGAGCGTGCACAAGAAGGCAGAAGCCGTCAAAGAGTAATTTCTTCCGACCAATCAACCTCATTCAGTGCGATACGCACAGAAAGGATTGTCATCTAACATGAAAGAAATCGACAACAAACTGACTCAGAAATTCGACGAGTATCCTTCCTTCGGCGTTCTCAAGGGCGTCAAGGTCTTCGTGACCGGCACGAACATCGCCGGCCCCTTCGCCGGCTGCCTCATGGCCGAGATGGGCGCGAAGGTCCTGCAGGCTGAGGCTCCGACCATCGCCTGCCAGACCCGCGGCACCCTCGCGTGGAGCCAGAACCACCGCAACGAGTACTCCATCACCATCAACTCCGCCAGCCCCGCCGGCAAGAAGATCTTCCTCAAGTGCATCGAGTGGGCAGACATCTGGATCGAGGCCGGCCGTCCGGGCTCCTATGCCAAGCGCGGCCTGACCGATGAGGTCTGCTGGAAGCACAACAAGAAGCTCGCCATCGTGCACGTGTCCGGCTACGGCCAGTTCGGCCCGGCCAAGAACAAGCCCTCCTACGACGTCTCCGGTCAGGCCATGGGCGGCTACATGTACATGAACGGCGTCTCCCCGACGTCCGGCCCGCTGAAGGTCAACCCGTACCTGTCCGACTACATCACCGCTTACAACGCCTGCATGGTCGCGCTCGCCGGCTACATCAACGCCAAGAACAGCGGCGAGGGTGATTCCTGCGACGTCGCTCAGTACGACACCATGTTCCGTCTGCTCGACAACTACCCGGCCAACTGGTTCAACAAGGGCTACCCGCAGCAGGGTGAGCCCGTGCCGTTCCGCACCGGCAACAAGAGCGACCAGGCTGCCTGCTTCTCCTTCTACGACACGAAGGAAGGCAACGCCATGTTCGTTGCGATCGTCGGCCAGGGCCCTGTCACCCGCGGCTACCCGATCATCGGCATGGGCAAGCCCGGCGTCACCGAGGGCATCCCGAAGAACTGCACCGGCTTCCCGCTGTTTGACCCCCGCGGCAAGAAGGCGGACGAGCTGTGTGCGAAGTTCTGCGCCGAGCGCACCTGCGACGAGCTCGAGGAGATCTTCAACAAGGCCGGTATCCCGTGCCAGCGCGCTTACGGCCCGGCCGACATCGAGAAGGATCCGCAGTACGAAGCCCGCGAGAACATCGTCGAGTGGGATGACCAGTGCTTCGGCAAGATGAAGGGCATCGGCGTCACGAACATCTTCAAGAAGAACCCGTCCCAGATCGTGGCTTCCGCGCCGTGCTTCGGCGAGCACAACCGCGAGGTTCTCAAGGACTTTGGCTACACCGACGAGGAGATCGACGCGCTCTACAAGAAGGGCGAGCTCGCGACCTGGACGCCGGCGGACACCGCCCGCATCAAGAACTTCGTTGAGTGGCACTTCTTCTGGGATCCGGAGCGTCAGGCCAAGCGCATCGGCCTGGAGTATCCCCCGAAAAAGTAAATCTTAGCGCAAATAGACGGTAAGCTGTCAGCATGGGCTTTTGCCCATGTTGGCAGCTTATCTTGAATCCGGAGAAATCTGTAGAAAAACACAACAAAAAGGAGGCACAGCATACATGAGTTTCAAAAAAATTGACTGCAACCTCACGCAGAAGTTCAGCGAATACCCCGACTTCGGTGTTCTCAACGGCGTCAAGGTCTTTGTGTCCGGCACGGCCATCGCCGGCCCCTTTGCCGGCTGCCTGATGGCGGAAATGGGCGCGAAGGTGCTCCAGTCCGAGGCGCCCAAGATCTCCTGCGGTACGCGCGGCACCACGAGCTGGTCGCAGAACCACCGCAACGAGTACTCCATCACCTGCAACCCGCGCACGCCCGCCGGCAAGAAGATCTTCAAGAAGTGCCTCGAGTGGGCCGATATCTGGATCGAGTCCAGCAAGGCCGGCACCTATGCCAAGATGGGCCTCACCGATGAGGTCTGCTGGGGCGTCAACAGCAAGCTGTGCATCGTGCACGTCTCCGGCTACGGCCAGACGGGTCCGTATAAGTCCAAGGCGTCCTACGATGTCTCCGGTCAGGCGATGGGCGGCTATATGTACATGAACGGCGTGTCCCCGACGGATGTGCCGCTGAAAGTCAACCCCTATCTGTCCGACTATGTCACGGCCTACAACGCCTGCATGACCGCACTCTCGGCATATATCCACGCGCTCAAGACCGGAAAGGGCGAATCGTGCGACGTTGCGCAGTACGATACCATGTTCCGCCTGCTGGATAACTACCCGGTGCTCTGGTACAACAAGGGCTATCCGAAGGACGGCGAGCCCGTGCCGTACCGCACCGGCAACCACTCCGACCTTGCGGCCTGCTTCTCATTCTACACCACGAAGGACAACAAGCAGCTCTTTGTCGCCATCAATGGCCCCGGCCCGGTCGAGAAGGGCTATCCCATCATCGGCGTCGGCACGCCGGGCGTGACGCCGGGTCTGCCGAAGGGCATCCCCGGCTTCCCGCTCAACACCCCCATGGGGCAGAAGGCGGATCAGGCGCTCACGGATTTCTGCGCGCAGCACACCTGCGCCGAGCTCGAGGAGATCTTCAACAAGGTCGGCATTCCGAACCAGCGCGCCTATGAGCCGGGTGATATCGAAAACGACCCGCAGTACGCTGAGCGCGAGAACCTCGTCGAGTGGGAAGATCAGATCTTCGGCGAGATGAAGGGCATCGGCATCACGAACCGCTTCAAGAACAACCCCTCGCAGATCGTGGCGTCCGCGCCGTGCTTCGGCGAGCACAACCGCGAGGTGCTGCAGGAGTTCGGATACACCGACAAGGAGATCGACGACCTCTACAAGAAGGGCGAGATCGTGACGTGGACGCCGGCAGACACCGCCCGCATCCGTCACCTGCCCGATTGGGGCTTCTTCTGGGATACCGAGCGCCAGTGTGAGCGCATCGGCATGGAGTGGCCGATCAAGGACGAGTGATCCCAATATACCGGATGGGCTGCGGCTCACACAGTCCGTCCGCCGCATTCTATATCAGCAAAGGAGAAACAAATGGGTAGACTTGATGGAAAAGTCTGTTTCGTCACCGGCGCCGGTTCCGGCATTGGTGCCAAGACGGCCGAGCTCTTCGCACACGAGGGCGCAAGCGTCATCATGGCGGATATGCATGAGGAAAACCTCAGCAAGGTCGCGGCAGACATTCAGGCAGCGGGCGGCGAGGTCATGACGGCTGTCGTCAACATCACCGACAATGACGCTGTGAAGGCGGCGTTCGCGGCCGGTGTGGAAAAGTACGGCAAGATCGACGCGCTGGCCAATATCGCCGGTGTGCTCGATGTCGCCATGCGGCCGATCGACGATTTTCTTACCAGCGATCTCGACACGACCCTGACCGTAAATGTCAAGGGCACGATGTACGTTACCCGCGCGGCTGTCAAGCAGTTCATCGCGCAGGGCTACGGCACGATCGCGACCGTCGCCTCCGTCGGCGGCGTGAACGGCAACGGCAGCGCCGCCTACACGGTCTCGAAGGGCGCGGAGGTCGCGCTGACCAAGCACATCGCGCTGCGCTTTGCCAACGGCGAGCAGAAGATCCGCGCCAACTGCGTGTGCCCCGGCACGGTCATGACCCCCATGACCACGCGCGCCATGAAGGCCAGAGGCAAGTACACGAAGGCCGCCAAGGCCATGCAGGCCTCCACCGCAAAGCACTCCACGCTCGACGTGGGCACGTGCACGGATCTCGACATCGCCAAGATCCTGCTGTTTTTGTGCAGCGACGATTCTGCGCCGCTCAACGGTCAGGCGCTCGTTGCCGACTACGGCGCAAACCTTTAAGCAACCTCGGCGCAGCCGCGCCGATCACCGGAAACAATATGACGACCATCAGAAAGGAAGTGTACGGTTATGAGTAACAGACTGGAAGGAAAAGTCGCGCTGGTCACGGCGTGCACCCGCGGCATCGGCCGCGCGATCGCAGACCTGTTCGTCGATGAGGGCGCGAAGGTCTACTATGCCTGCCGCAACATGGAGACCGGCAAGGCTGCCGTTGAGGCCGCCAGAGCCCGCGGCGGTCAGGCCGAGCTTGTCTACTTTGAGGCACACGACCCCGCAACGCACAGAAGCATGATCGACGAGTGCATCGCCAAGGAAGGCCGCCTCGACGTGCTGGTCAACAACTTCGGCGAATCCAACCCCCGCAAGGACCTCGACATCACCAAGTGCACCTACAAGGAGTTTGAAAAGACCGTCTGCGTGGACCTCTCGACCGTGTTCAACGCCTGCCAGCAGGCGCTCAACAAGGCGATGCTCAAGCAGCATTCCGGCAGCATCATCAACATCGGCTCCGTCGCTGCCGTGTGCCCCGACCGCACGCAGGTCGGCTACGGTGTTGCCAAGTCCGGCATCAACCACCTCAGCCGCCAGATGGCGCGTCAGGTCGCGCACGCGGGTGTGCGCGTCAACGTGCTCAACCCCGGCATCATTGCCACGGAAGCCGTCGCCAAGCACCTCACGCCCGAGACGCAGTCGCGCTACACGACCAACTGCATGATCAAGCACCTCGGCGAGCCCATCGACATCGCCTATATGGCGCTGTATCTTGCCTCCGACGAGTCGAAGTACGTCACGGCGCACGTGATGAACGTCTCCGGCGGCTGGATGTAATGTCCGCTTTGTCTTCTTTTTATATCCTCTCATTCCAGCGGAAAAGAGCCCGGCGTCAGCCGGGCTCTTTTTCTGCGGTTGCGGCGGTGGAATGGGCGAGGCGGCAATTGTTTTCGCTCTTTTCACAAATACCCCCTTTTCATTCCGGCCGTTTTATATTACAATAATACGACGAATATGAAAAAGTGAGGGGAAGTTTTATGGGAACAGAACCGAAGTTTCGGCGCGTCCTGCTCAAGATCAGCGGTGAGGCGCTTGCAGGTGACCAGAAGACGGGACTGAATTTTAACGTGATCGGTCAGGTGTGCGACGTCATCAAGACGTGCACGGAGCTGGGTGTGCAGGTGGGCGTCGTCATCGGCGGCGGCAACTTCTGGCGCGGCGTGAAAAACGGTGAGGGTAAAATGGCCCGCTCGCGCGCCGACCACATGGGCATGCTGGCGACCGTGATGAACTGCCTTGCCGTGTCCGACGTGATGGAGCAAAAGGGCATTCCCGTGCGCGTGCAGACGGCGGTCGAGATGCCGGCCTTTGCCGAGCACTACACGTGGGAGCGCGCCATCGCGCATCTGGAAGAGGGCAAGGTCGTGCTCTTCGGCGCCGGCAGCGGCTGCCCGTATTTTTCGACCGACACAGCGGCGGTGCTGCGCGCGGCCGAGATCGGCGCGGATGCGATTCTGCTCGCCAAGAACATCGACGGCGTCTACAGCGCCGACCCGCATATTGACCCGAGCGCCGTGAAGTACGACGCGATCACCTATGACGAGGTGCTGGCAAAGCATCTGGCCGTCATGGATCTGACCGCGACGTCGCTGGCCATGGAAAACGACATTCCGGTCGTCGTTTTTGCGCTGGCTGATCCGCAGAATATTGTCCGTGCCGTGATGGGTGAAGCCGTCGGCACGGTCGTGACGAAATAAGAAAAAAGAAAAACCCGATAGGAGGATATCATATGTCTACCGATTATACCGAGTTTGAATCCAAGATGAAAAAGACCGCTTCGGTCCTCACCGAGCAGTATGACTCCGTGCGCGCGGGCAAGGCGAATCCCGCCGTGCTCGACCGCATCACGGTCGATTACTACGGCTCTCCCACGCCCGTCCAGCAGATCGCGTCGGTGAGCACGCCGGACGCCCGCTCGCTGCTCATCCAGCCGTGGGACGGCTCCGTGCTCAAGGGCATTGAGAAGGCCATTCTCGCGTCCGACCTCGGCATCAACCCGCAGAACGACGGCCGCGCCATCCGCCTTGTCTTCCCGGCACTGACCGAGGAGCGCCGCCGCGACCTCGCCAAGCAGGTTAAGAAGTACAGCGAGGACGCCAAGGTCGCCGTGCGCAACATCCGCCGCGACGCGATGGAAAAATTCAAGGCGCAGAAGAAAAAGTCCGAGATCACCGAGGACGATTTCAAGGTCATCGAGAAGGATATGCAGAAGCTGACCGACGACTACATCAAGGAAGTCGAGCGCATCGCCGACGAAAAAGAGAAGGAGCTCATGGAGATCTGAGCTTCGCGCTCGCTTTCGTACCCGCAATCGGAAACGGGGGGATCGAACATCCCCCCGTTTGAATATCCTGTCTATGAGCGCGCCCGTGCAGGCAGCGCAGGAGGCATTATGGCAAACAACAAAACGGCCGCAGCGCCGCAGGTGGATTTTTCGCGCCTGCCGCGCCACGTGGCGATCATTCTTGACGGCAACGGCCGCTGGGCGAAAAAGCGCGGTCTGCCGCGCACGGCCGGTCACGCTTACGGCGCCGAGGCGTTTCGCCGCATCGGCAACTACTGCAAGGCCATCGGCATCGAATACCTCACGGTCTACGCCTTTTCCACGGAAAACTGGCGCCGTCCGCCCGAGGAAGTGCGCACGATCATGAATATCTTCGATAAATACATGAAGGAAGCGCTCTCGATCATGGAGCGCGACAAGTTCAAGATGCGCTTTTTCGGCGAGCGCACCGGCCTCTCGCCGGAGCTGCAGCGCCTGATGGACGCGGCCGAGGAAAAGAGCACGCACTATGACGGCTGCCAGATGAACCTGTGCATCAACTACGGCGGCCGTGATGAGATCCTGCATGCCATGCGACGCTACGCCGAGGAATACAAGGCCGGTACTGCGCCCGAGCTCACGGAGGAGCTCATCAGCAGCTACCTGTATTCGTCCGGCATTCCGGATCCCGACCTCATCATCCGCACGAGCGGCGAGCAGCGCCTGAGCAACTTCCTGCCCTGGCAGGGCGCGTATTCCGAGCTCTATTTCACAGATGTGCTCTGGCCGGACTTTACCGAGCGCGACATGGACGCGGCGCTGGCGGAGTTTCAGCGGCGCGACCGGCGCTTTGGCGGCGTGAAATGACCGCCGCACCCGAGAGAAAGACAAACGGGAGGAACCTATCATGAAAAACAGACTCATCGTTGCGGCGATCGGTATCCCGGCGCTGCTGGCTGTGATCTTCTTCACTCCGATCTGGGGCTGGGGCATCGTGGTGGCCGTCATGGCGTCGTTTTGCGCGTGGGAGCTGCTGCACACGGCTATGCCGAAGTTCGTGCCGCGCTTTGCGGTGTATGCCGGCGTGTGCGGCGCGGCCATCGTGCTCGGCGCTGCGTTCGGCCTGTCAGAGCTCGTGTTCAAGATCGCGGCGTATGCGCTGTTTGTGACCATGTTCGTGGAGATGATGATCTCGTTTCACAAAGCCGAGCGCGTTCCGTTTCAGGATCTGGCGCTCGTGTTCACGGCGGGCATCGTCATCCCGTGGATGCTCTCGTCGCTCGTGCGCCTTGGTCTGAATGACCCGAAGGCGCCGTATCTGCTGCTGCCGTTCGTCATCACGTGGATGAGCGACTCCGGCGCGTTTTTCGTCGGCCGCAGCCTCGGCAAGACCAAGCTCGCCCCGGCGCTGAGCCCGCACAAGACGGTCGAAGGCTGCATCGGCGGCTTTGTGTGCGCGATCGCGGCCGCCATGCTCTACGGACTTATCCTGCACTGGTGCGGCTATCGCGTGCAGATCGGCATCCTTGCCATCTACGGCTTTTTCGGCAGCCTTGCCGGTCAGGCGGGCGACCTTGCATTTTCCGCCGTCAAGCGTGAGCACGGCGTGAAGGACTACAGCAATCTGCTGCCCGGTCATGGCGGTATGCTCGACCGGTTTGACAGCACCATCTTCACCGCGCCCATGCTTGAGCTGCTGGTGCTGCTGGCGCCGGCGATCGCGGCCGTGGCGCAGTAAAGGAGCATAGCTATGGTACATTCGATTTCCATTCTCGGTTCTACCGGCAGCATCGGCCGGCAGACCGTTGCCGTCGCGGAGCATCTGGGGCTGAACGTCCGTGCGCTGACGACGAACCGCAACATTCAGCTCGCCGAGGAGCAGGCGCGCCGCCTGCATCCGGCGTTCGTCGCCGTGACGGATGAGGCGTCTGCCAAGGCGCTGCGCATCGCGCTCGCCGATACGGACATCGCCGTCGGCGGCGGAGAAAACGCACTGTGCGAGGCGGCGGTCATCTCGGATACGGACGCGGTCGTCACGGCGGTGTCCGGCGCGGTCGGTCTGCGCCCGACGCTTGCGGCCATCGAAAAGGGACGGCGCATCGCGCTGGCCAATAAGGAGACGCTCGTGTGCGCGGGCGACATCGTCATGCGCAGAGCCCGGGAATACGGCGCGGAGATCGTGCCGGTGGATTCCGAGCACTCGGCCATCTTTCAGTGCCTGACCGGGCGCACGGGAGAGCTGCACAAGATCCTGCTCACCGGCTCCGGCGGACCGTTCCGCGGCTGGACGCGCGAGGCAACGCGCGATGTCACGCCCGAGATGGCTGTCAGCCATCCGAACTGGAGCATGGGCGCGAAGATCAGCGTTGACTCTGCGACCATGATGAATAAGGGTCTGGAATTTATTGAGGCCATGCACCTGTTCGGCGTCACGCCGGATGATATTCAGGTGCTTATCCACCCCGAGAGCGTCGTGCACTCGATGGTCGAGCTGCTCGACGGGACGGTCATCGCCCAGCTCGGCGTGCCGGATATGGGCCTGCCCATCCAGTATGCGCTCACGTATCCGGAGCGCAAGCCCAGCCGCAGCGACCGGCTGGATCTGACGGCCTATCCCAATGGGCTGCATTTCTACGCGCCCGATCTCGAGGCGCTGCCGTGTCTGGCGCTTGCCATGCGCTGCGCGCGCACTGGCGGCACCGCGCCGACGGTTATGAACGCAGCCAACGAAATTGCCGTTGGCCTGTTTTTGGGCCACAAGATCGGGTATCATTCTATTTATGAAAGCGTTGCGGCGGCGGTGGAGGCCATCGCGCCCGTCGCTGCGCCCGATCTGGACGTTATCCGCGCGGCCGATCAGGAGGCGCGTGCCTTCGTCCGGTCTTATTTCCGTTTCTGAAAGGACAGCACATGTATATTCTGTTCGCAATTCTCGTCTTCGGTATCCTCATCGCCGTGCATGAGCTCGGTCATTTTCTCGTGGCCAAAGCCTGCGGGGTGCGCGTGGATGAATTCGCCATCGGTATGGGCCCGGCCATCTGGAAAAAGCAGAAGGGGGAGACGCTCTACGCCGTCCGCTGCCTGCCGATCGGCGGCTTTTGCGCCATGGCGGGCGAGGATGAGGCGGTCGACGATCCGCGCGCGTTCACGAGCCAGCCGGCGTGGAAGCGGTTTTTGATCCTCTGTGCCGGCGCGTTCATGAACTTCGTGTTCGGACTTCTGCTGCTTTTGCTCGTGTTCGCACAGGCAAAGAGCTTCTCCTCGCCGACGCTCACCGATTTTATGGACGGCTGCCCGTATCAGGGGGAGAACGCCCTGCAGGTGGGCGACACGATCTGGAGCATCGACGGACACCGCATCTATTTCACGACCAACGTCAGCGAATATCTCTCCCGCGGCGGTGACACGCATGACATCGTCGTCAAGCGCGACGGTGCCAAGGTGCATCTGGATGATTTTTATCTGGTCGCGCGTGAGTATCCGGGACAGAGCAGCAAGATGTACGGCTTTTATTTCGGCACGCAGCCGGCGACGTTCGGCGCAAAGCTCCAGAATGCGTGGTACAGCGCGCTGGATTTCGTGCGCATGGTCTGGCGCGGCCTCGGCGACCTGCTCGCGGGCGCGGTCGGCATGAAGGATCTGTCCGGTCCGGTCGGCATCGTGAGCATGATGAGCGAGGTCGGCAAGGAGTCGGCCACGAAGGCGGCCGCGTTTTCCAACCTTGCGTATTTCTCGGCGTTCATCGCCGTGAACCTTGCGGTCATGAATATGCTGCCGCTGCCGGCGCTTGATGGCGGGCGTGTGTTCTGCCTGCTCGTCACGTGGGTGCTCGAGCGGCTTACCCGCAAAAAGATCGACCCCAAGTATGAGGGGTATATCCACACGGCAGGGCTCGTGCTGCTGCTGGCGCTGATGGCTTACGTCATGTATAACGACATTTCCAAACTTGTCACCTGAGCCGGGGCGGATTTGTCCGCCTCGGTTTTTTTACGGCTTCGGCCACCTTGGAGAGAGATAGGAGTGCTTATGAACAGAACGCAGACAAAACAGATCCATGTCGGCTCCGTCGCCATCGGCGGCGGCGCGCCGGTCGCGGTGCAGTCCATGTGCAACACGCACACCTCGGACGCGCACGCGACCATCGAGCAGATCGCCCGGCTGCATGACGCCGGGTGTGAGATCATCCGTCTGGCCGTGCCGGATCAGGCCGCGGCGGACGCGCTGCCCGAGATCGTGCGCACCGCGCCCATCCCGGTCGTGGCTGACATCCACTTTGACTACCGCCTTGCGCTTGCAGCGGCGAAGGCGGGCGTGCACAAGATCCGCATCAACCCCGGCAACATCGGCGAGCCGGACAATGTCCGCAAGGTGGCTGAAGCCTGCCGGGAGCGCGGCATCCCCATCCGCATCGGCGTCAACGGCGGCAGTCTGGAAAAGCGTCTGCTCGAAAAGTACGGTCACCCGACGCCGGAGGCACTCGTCGAGAGCGCACAGGGGCACATTGACCTGCTGCACCGGTATGATTTTGACGACATTGCCCTGTCGATGAAGAGCTCCACCGTGCCGCTGACGATCGCGGCCTACCGGCTCGCGGCCGAGCGTTTCCCGTATCCGCTGCACGTCGGTGTCACGGAGACCGGCACGGCGTATAACGGCATCATCCGCTCCGCCGTCGGCATCGGCACACTGCTGTCCGAGGGCATCGGCGATACGATTCGCGTCTCGCTCACGGCAGACCCCGTGGAGGAGGTGCGCGCCGGCATCGCCATTTTGAAGGCGGCCGGGCTGCGCCGCGAGGGTGTGCGCTTTGTCTCGTGCCCGACGTGCGGGCGCACGCAGATCGACCTCATCGCGCTTGCACAGGAGGTCGAGCAGCGGCTGCAGGGCATTGAGCGCGAGATCACGGTCGCCGTGATGGGCTGTGTCGTCAACGGCCCCGGCGAGGCGCGCGAAGCGGACTACGGCATTGCCGGCGGCAAGGACTGCGGGCTGCTGTTTCGCCGCGGCGAGATCCTTGGCAAGTACCCCGCGGACAAGCTGGCCGATGCGCTGGTGGATCTGATTCTGAGCGAAAAGTGAGGAAACTATGAGCGAAAAAATCCCGTTTCTCGATATGTTCCCCGACTGTGCGTCCCTGCAGGATAGCTGCGGCGGTCTTGACAAGGCGGAGGTGCTCGACGTGCTCATCGAGCGCGAGAGCATGACAATGCTGCTGCACACGTGGTTTGCGCGTATGCCGGCGCCGGTCGAGCGCACGAATATTGAGCAGCTGCTCGCGGCGCAGTTTCGGCTGCGCGGCGTACAGATCCAGGCGGAATACCCCGCGCCGGAGCAGAAAAAAGCCGAGCAGAAGGCCAAGGCCAAGGTGCTCATGGGCAAGCCCATCCCGAAGCGCGCGGACGTCACGCCCATGAACGAGCTCACGCTCGAGAGCGGCAACGTCACGCTTGAGGGCGAGGTCTTTGCCGTCAGCAGCCGCGAGATCGCAAAGTACGGCTCTGCCGTGCTCTCGTTTGACATGACCGACAGCACGGGCAGCGTGCGCGTGTCGCGCTTTTTGCGCGCCGAGGACGACCAGACCATCGTCGGCCTCATCCACGAGGGCATGTGGCTGCGTGTGCAGGGCAAGATCAACTACAGCAAATACGATGAAGACATGGTGCTCGAGCCGCGCAACATCGTGCAGGGGGAGAAGGTCATCCGTCCCGACAACGCGGCGGAAAAGCGCGTGGAGCTGCACCTGCACACGCGCTACTCGGCGCTCGACGCCATCTCCGACCCCGCGGATCTCGTGGCGCGCGCGGCCTATTGGGGGCATCCGGCCATCGCCGTGACGGATCACGGTGTGGCGCAGGCGTTCCCGGATATGTGGAAGGCGTCGAAGAAATACGGCGTGAAGATCATCTACGGTGAGGAGGGCTACCTCGTCAACGACGTGGACGGCACGCTCGCCGTGCACGGGCAGAGCGCGCTGCCGCTTGATACGGAGTTCGTCGCCTTCGACATCGAGACGACCGGTCTGCACCTCGATACGAACCGCATGACCGAGATCGGCGCGGTGCTCTTTTCCGGCGGCGAGATCAAGGCGGAGTTTGACACCTTTGTCGACCCGCATATGCCCATCCCGGCCGAGATCACGCGGCTGACCGGTATCACGGACGCCGATGTGGCCGGCGCGCCCGATGAGGCGGAGGCCATGCGGCAGTTTCTTGACTTCGTGGGCGGGCGGCCGATCATCGCGCACAATGCAGACTTTGATACCGGCTTCATGAGCGCGGCCTGCCGCCGGGCGGGCATCCCGTTTGAGCCGGTGTATCTTGACACGCTCGTGCTCGCACAGTATCTGCTGCCGGATCTCAAGCATCATAAGCTCGACCAGGTCTCGAACCGGCTGAGCCTGCCGGACTTCAACCATCACCGCGCCAGCGATGACGCGATGGTCGTCGCGCGCATCATGGACAAGTTCCTGCCCATGCTCGCGGCTAAGGGCGCAAAGACGCTCGACGATCTCAACGCTCTCGTGCGCGGCGGACTGAAGGAGAAGCGCCGCACGCATCACATCTCCATTCTCGTGCGCAATAAGACCGGCCTGAAGAACCTCTACGAGATCATTTCCCGGTCGTATCTGGAGCATTTTAAGCGCAACCCCACCATTCCCAAGAGCCTGCTCATGGAGTACCGTGAGGGACTCATCATCGGCTCAGCCTGCGAAGCGGGCGAGGTGTTCGAGGCCGTGCTGCGCGGCAAGAGTGACGCGGAGCTCCGACGCATCGCCTCGTTTTACGACTATTTTGAAATCATGCCGCTGGCAAATAACCGCTTCCTGCTCGACAACGGCACCGTGCGCAGCGAGGAATCCCTGCGCAACCTCAACCGCCGCATCGTGCAGCTCGGTGAGGAGCTCGGCAAGCCTGTTGTCGCAACGTGCGACGTGCATTTTCTCGATCCCGAGCAGGAGATCTTCCGCCGCATCCTGCTGGCGGCCAAGAAATTCTCCGACGCGGACAAGCCCATGCCGCTCTATTACCGCACGACGGAGGAAATGCTCGATGAGTTTTCGTATCTCGGCGCCGAAAAGGCGCACGAGGTCGTCGTCACGAACACAAACGCCATCGCCGACAGCGTCGAGGTGTTCGAGCTCCTGCCGAAGGATCTCTACCCGCCGAAGATTGAAAACTCTGCCCAGCAGCTCAAGGACCTCGTCTACGGCAAGATGACGGCCATCTACGGAGAGCATCCGCCGAAGCTCATCACCGACCGCGTCGAGACCGAGCTGCACGACATCCTCTCGCGCGGGTACGACGTCATTTACATGAGCGCGCAGAAGCTCGTTGCCAACTCTCTCGAGCACGGCTATCTGGTCGGCAGCCGAGGCAGCGTCGGCTCGTCGCTCGTGGCGTATTTCTCCGGCATCACGGAGGTCAATTCTCTCCCGCCGCACTATGTCTGCCCGCAGTGCAAGTATACGGACTTTGATTCCGGCGCGGGCTTTGGCTGCGGCGCGGATATGCCGGACAAGGTGTGCCCGCAGTGCGGCACGAAGCTGCGCAAGGATGGGTTCGATATCCCGTTTGAGACCTTCCTCGGCTTCGGCGGCGACAAGGTGCCTGATATCGACCTGAACTTCTCGGGTGAATATCAGGGCAAGGCGCACAAATATACGGAGGAGCTCTTCGGCTCGGATCACGTGTTCCGCGCCGGCACGATCGGCACGCTGGCCGAAAAGACGGCCTATGGCTATGTGCTCAAGTATCTCGAGGAGCGCGGCAAGACCCTGCCGAAGGCGGAGATGAACCGCCTTGCGCTCGGCTGCGTCGGCGTCAAGCGCACGACCGGCCAGCACCCCGGCGGTCTCGTCGTCATCCCGCAGGATAAGGACGTCACGGATTTCTGCCCCGTGCAGCACCCGGCCGACGACCCGAACAGCGACATCATCACCACCCACTTTGAATATCACTGCATGGAGGCAAACCTGCTCAAGCTCGACGAGCTCGGTCATGATGACCCGACCATGATCCGTATGCTCGAGGATATGACCGGCGTCAACGCGCGCGAGATCCCGCTCGACGACCCGGAGACGATGGGCATCTTCTGCAGCGCGGCGCCGCTCGGCCTGACGGATGACGACCCGATCGTCGGCAAGACCGGCACGATCGGCATCCCGGAATTCGGCACCGGCTTCACGCGTCAGATGCTCGTCGACACGCAGCCGAAGGGTTTTGATATCCTCGTGCGCCTGTCCGGCTTCTCGCACGGTACGGACGTGTGGCTCGGAAACGCCAAGGATCTCATCATGTCCGGCACGGCGACGGTCAACCAGACGGTCGGCTGCCGTGACGATATCATGCTCTATCTCATCAGCCGCGGCATGGACGCCAAGCTCTCGTTCAAGATCATGGAGAGCGTGCGCAAGGGCAAGGTCAAGCGCGGCGGCTTTCAGGACGGCTGGGTCGAGACGATGCAGGAACACGGCGTGCCGGAGTGGTACATCACGTCCCTGAGCAAGATCGCCTACCTGTTCCCGAAGGCGCACGCGGTCGCCTACGTCATGATGGCGTTTCGCATCGCGTGGTTCAAGGTGCACGAGCCGCTGGCATTTTACAGCGCGTATTTTTACCGCCGCAGCCAGAAGGACTCGTTCGACGCCGATATGATGACGCGCGGCCTCGACTACACCCGCCGCAAGATCAACGAGCTGCGCAGCAAGCCCGCGCTCACGGCCAAGGAAGAGGACCTGCTCGTGACGATGGAGGCGGTGTATGAGTTCAACCTCCGCGGCTTTGAGTTTGCGCCCATGAGCCTGTATGAGAGCGATGCGACGAAGTTTCTCATCCGTGACGGAAAGCTCCTGCCGCCGTTCGTGGCCATCTCCGGCCTCGGCGAGAGCGCGGCGTGGAATCTCGTGGCCTGCCGCGAGGGCGGGCGTGAGTTCGTGTCGGTCGAGGAGCTCTCGGCCGCCTGCCCGAAGGTCAGCCAGACGCACCTGGAGCAGCTGCGCAATATGGGCGCGCTCGGCGAGATGCCGGACAGCAGCCAGATGAGTTTGTTCTGATTTTGAGGCATTCTGCAGTTTTTGTTTGCAAGACGCGGCAATCCTTGGTATGATAAGCGTGAGCCCTTATCCATGCATAATTCGGTGCGACCGAAAGAGGAGGTTATGCAATGAAACGTTTTCTGGCGCTGCTGCTGACGCTGGTGATGCTCGTTTCTGTCTGCGGTCTGCAGGCGTTTGCCGCCGACGGTGATACCACGGCGGATACCGGTGACGAGCTGGTCGTCTATACGCGCTCCGGCGCAACGCGGACATTCCATGTCGGCGATACATTTTCGTATACCTATTGGTTTCGGCTGACGAGCGGCTCGGTCAACAAGATCACGGGGCATGTGCTGTATGACAGCGAGTGCCTGACGGTCAATGCCGACGGGTGCAAGTTCCCGAATATGTCGTCTGCCTCGACGAAGAACAACGCGGGCGACTTTGAGTTCGGCGATTCGTTCACGACATCGGCCGGCGGCGTGTTTGCCACGGCGGCGCCGCAGGTCATGGCGAACATCTCCTTTACCGTCACGCGCGGCGGCACGGCATACCTGACGACGCTGCTCGAGCGGCTGGAGATCCGCAAGTCGAATAATGATAAGTCCGAGCTTGTCACGAATTTCCAGAATAAGACGTGGTCGCCGGCAAGGTATTCCACGTTTGACTATCTGCAGGACGAAAAGCCGACGGCGGCTTCCTCACCGCTGAGCGCCTCGTCCGATGTCGCGTGGTACTATGCCGTCGACGCCGAGAGCGGCGCGCCCGTCCCGGCGGGAGTGACGTTTGAACTCAGCGGCACGGCCGGAAACGGCGAACATATCGAGCGCACCGCCGTGTCCGACGCCTATGGTTTTGTCGGCTTCGGAACGGTGCCGTACGGTACGTATTACATCCAGACGCGCACAGCGTCCGATGCGACCGTGGCATACATCATCAGCGACGGCTCGCGCGCCCTGCCCGATGTGCAGGACGGCAAGCTGCAGCTGAACCACACGCTGCACTATCGCACGGCCGACCCGAGCGAGCTGCGCTCGCTCACGGTGACGTTCGAGTGGACAAATGAGCTGATCGCGCCCGATGAGCTCTACACGAAAGATCGCCCATCGAGCGTGTACATGGAGCTGAGCCGCAACAGCGACGCTGCCGTCGTTGCGCACCGCTCGTCCGCCCCCGAGGATGGTGTGGCGGTCTTTGAAAATCTGCCGATCCGTGATGACAACGGCAATGAGATCACCTATGTCCTGACCACGACGACGCTGCAGCACTATGACGCGCAGGTCACGCGCACGGACACGGGCTTCCATATTAACTTCGTCTATCTCAACAAACACACGTGGGAGACGACGCGCACCGAGCCCACCTGCACGGTGGACGGCTCCATCGTCTCCGTGTGCAAGGACTGCGGCGCGACAGACCGTGTCGTGCTGCCCGCGACCGGCCACAAGCTGGTCTCCTCCGGGCACGATGCTACGTGCACGCAGTCGGGCTATGTGCGCTACATGTGCTCGCAGTGCAGCTACTGGTATGAGAAGAAAACGCCTGCACTCGGCCACAGCTGGGGCGATTGGGAGGTCGATCTCGAGGCCACCTCGCGCACCGACGGTATCAAGCACCGCACGTGCACACGCTGCGGTGAGGTGGAGACGTATGCCATCCCGAGCGCCCACCACGAGCACACCATGAAAAAGCACGTCGTCCAGCCGACCTGCACCGAGCAAGGCTACACCGAGTACCGCTGCATCAACAAGGCAGGTCTGCCGTGCGGCGAGCACTACATTGTCGAGGGCAGCCGTACCCCCGTGCTCGGCCATGATTACAGCGGCGACAGCGGCGTCACCACGATCATCGAGCCGACGTGCACCACGACCGGCCTGAAGGAATACCACTGCACGCGCTGCGGCGACACCTATACGGAGATCCTTTCGCAGCTTGGGCATGACTACGAGCTTCAGGCGGATAAGAGCAAAGAGCCGGACTGCACGCAGCCGGGCTCGGAGTATTATGTCTGCGGCCGCTGCAAGGATGTCAAGCTCGTGCGCAAGCCGGCGAACGGCCACGACTGGGGCGACTGGATCGTTGACCAGCAGGAGACCGATCAGGCGGATGGCCTGAAGCACCGCATCTGCAAGACCTGCGGCGAGCGGCAGGACGCCAAGATCCCGAAGCTGGAGCACATCCACAATCACCTCCCCACGAAGGTCGAGCCGACCTGTGAAGAGCAGGGCTACACGCGCTACACCTGTGCCTGCGGCGATACGTATATTGAACAGAGCAGCTACGTGCCCGCGCTCGGCCATATATGGGTCGAGACTGCGCGGCAGCAGCCGACCGAAAAGACCGTCGGCGTCATCACCTACACCTGCCAGCGCTGCGCCAAGCTGCGCTATGAGTACATTCCCAAGACTGAGCCGGTCGACAAGTGGAAAAATCCTTATCGTGACGTGCGCAGCACTGCGTGGTACTACGAGGATGTCGCCTATGTCACGCGCAATGACCTCATGGTCGGTACCGGCACGATGACCTTCTCACCGGACGGAGAGATGAGCCGCGCCATGCTCGTCACAGTGCTCTACCGGATGAACGGTTCGCCGAGCGTCGCGGGCATGACCATGCCGTTTCAGGATGTGCCGGGCGATGCCTGGTACACGGATGCAGTCACCTGGGCATATAACTGCGGCATCGTCAGCGGCATGAGCCCGACGACCTTTGCACCGATGGTGAGCATCACGCGTGAGCAGATGATGACGATGTTTTACGGGTATGCTGTATATATGGACTACAACACAATGGCGGTCGCCGACCTGAGTGCGTTCCCGGACGGCGGGGACGTCTCGTCCTGGGCGGAGGCCGAAATGGGCTGGGCCGTTGCCAACACGCTCATCAGCGGCGCGAAAGAGAGCGACGGCGTGTATCTGCGCCCGCAAGGTACGGCCACGCGGGCGGAAGCGGCGGCGATTCTGCACCGCTTTGACCAGTGGCGCGTCAACGCCGTCGTCACCGGCAAATGAAAACAGGAGGAGATCTTACTATGGCCAATCTTGTGATTACGATCG